>Ga0209746_1000069_pt1 | contig 53236 bp, 48 predicted proteins | sample BarGraNGADG00211_3_FD_184496 | JGI IMG/M metagenome (GOLD analysis project Ga0209746, IMG submission 184496) | Arctic peat soil microbial communities from Barrow, Alaska - Barrow Graham LP Ref core NGADG0011-211 (SPAdes) (version 2) | ecosystem: Environmental > Terrestrial > Soil > Wetlands >... | reverse complement strand
CATACGTGCATTCCATTTATAGTCTTATTATAAGCCAGTAATAATGAGATGTTTGCACAACGCGCATGTTACTCCCGACCTTTGCCGTCCAGATCACGCCGAAAGGTGCCGCGTCTGATTCCCCCGCCAGAACGAGTTTTGCCGGGATTAAACCTGCCTCATTACGTAAAAGCCCTGCGGTCTGGTGGTGGAATCGGTTTGAATTTGAATATTTGTGTCAATCACACCCTCGCCAAAAACTCCGCCGGGCGCAGAATGGGAATGCTTTCGAAGGGCGTCAGGTCGAGCAGGTCGGCGTCACCCGAAATCACGCAATCGGCGCTGCCGGCCAGGGCGGCTTCGAGAAACTTGTCATCTTTGGGGTCGCGGCAGGCCGTCACCTTGCGGTCCGGTATCACCAGATCGCCGCGCAAACGGATCAGGTTTATGAGGGCGACAATATCTTCTGGCTCAATATGATATTTGGCACGAAGAGCGGGTCTTCCGAGAACATCAATGATCTCCACGAGGATGTCGGTGGTGTAAATGGCAGTAAAACTTCCATCGCGCAAAGCACGCAAAACATTGCCAGTTGTTCCCTGGCGGCGAATCAGGGCGCTGACCAAGACCCCCGTATCAATGACGGCGCGCATCGGCTATCCTCGCGCCGCTTTGATGTCGACGGTAAGTTCGTCATCGCCGACTGTGGCATTCATCTGGGCAAGGCGGTTCCAAACCTTGTCGAAGCGGGCCAGCACTTCGCTTTCCTGCATTTGCTGGAAGCGCAGGTAATCTTCGTAGGGGATGAGCACCGCTTCGGGGCGCGAGCCGCGCGTCAACACCAGCGGAGTACGCTTGCTGACCACGTCTTCAAAAAACGAGCGGAATTTTCGCTGAAGTTCAGTCACACCGATTATTTGTTGCATCACAGACTCCTTTATACATATTATAATATATATTATAACACATATCTATAACAGACTCTGCAAATATACATTCGCGGCAGCATTCAACCGCTCCGAACTCTGGTTCCATGCCCGCGATGAACGAGCAGGACGAGGCAGTGTCAAGCGCAGGGCGTGATTCCCTGATTTCGCCGTCCAGATCACACCGAAAGGTGCCAGGTCTGATTCCCCCGCCAGAACGCCCTCCACATAATATTTCACGTTTGCCAGGAACGGGTCGTTCCTACCCTACGAATACAATGGCAGAATTTCTGCCACTTGATTTCTTAACATCGGGACATCCTGCGTAGCTGTCGTCCAAACGATCTCCCAATTCACTGAAAAATACTCGTGGATGGCAAAGTTACGAAATCCAACGATGTCCTGCCAGGAAATCTTGTCGTACTTCTGGCGGAACTCATCTGGCAGACGAGAGGCGGCTTCGCCAATCACGATCAACTTCTGCAAGATAGCGGCCTGACGCATCTCATCCTCAATAAAACTTTCGAATGGGGTATCAGAAACAAACCGATCAATTGCATCGGCTGCTTCAAGGACGTCAGTAAGATAGAGCTTTTCAGGACGCATATAATTCCCGCGCTTCACCCAAGACACTATCGCGAATGACCGGCTTCAGTCCATCCTGCGGCACCAGATCCACGGGGTGTTTGAAGATGGCCGCGAGCTCCCGCTGCATCTGTCCAAGCGTGAGAAATCCCACCCGTACGCCCGGTTTGAAGGCGACCAATACATCCATGTCGCTATCTGGCCGCGCCTCACCCCGCACCATGGAACCGAAAAGCGCCAAACGACACACCTGGTATCGTTGGCAGAATTGATCGATTTGTTTGCGTGAGAAACGTATGTGTATTCCATTCATAGTCTAATTATAAGCCAGTAATAAGAAGAGGTTAGCACAACTCCCTGGATTTGACGATATGCCCGGGTCTTTATTTCACCGTGAAGTCGATTGTCGCCTCGGCGGACTTCCCAACCCGGCCGGCGGCTCGTAACGACACAACCTGTTTCTTGCTTATTCATGATGTACGCTACCTTGTCTGCAAATTCAGACCTGCCACCAGTGTGTGAGCCAGGGGTGGAATGCCTGGAAAGGCATAATAGAGAGATGGAATTTGGAAGCCTGCCAGGGCAGCTGAACGTCTGACAAACCCGGGCGTGTGTGCGACCGCCGGCACCGTAAAACGCGAGCCGGCAATGTACATCCATGCCAGTGGACTCAGTGCATTGGGGAAAGTAACGATCAGCAGGCCGGACGGCTCCAGATAGGTGCGAAGGGTTTTCAACAGAGGTGCCGGGTCGGGATAGTAATCCATCACTCCGATGCAGGTCACGATCGGCCAGGTTCGCCCCTCCAAAAGGCCAGGGTTAGTGGTGAACCTTGCCTCGAATCCCATCTCCGCCGCCTTCGCTTCAGCGATGGCAAGCATCTTCGGTGAGATGTCATAGGCGGTCACCTTACAGCCGCGGCGCAGGTGGTCGAGCGTGGTACGGCCTGTTCCACAGCCGTAGTCCAGTACTTCTGTCTGGGGCGGCACAAGCTTGCGGATAGCGCGTAATTCGCGCTCCCCGATAAAGGCGGTGAGCGGATTGTCGTAGTTCGCTGCACGCGAGTCAAAACGGTGACGGACTTGATTAACCGTTGTCATGCATGCACCTCTAACACTTGCCAGGTCACGAAGCCTATGAACCGCAACAGCCAGAAGGAAATCAGGCGATAACACAAGGCGGCTGCCACCGCCACTGCACCGGGTGCCCCGAGACGGGCATAGATCACTGCCAGCGAGAGGTCAGCCAGGCCCAATACGCCCGGCAGAGTGGCCAATCCGCTCAGCAGGAGCGTGAGCCCGTAGCCGGTCAATAGAATGCCAAGGGGGATGTCATAGTGAAAAACGGCAAAACATGCCACTAGAGAGGCCACATCGAGAAAAACACGCCCTCCGGCGGCCATCAAGAACGGCCAACGCCGGGTATGCCCGAGTTGGGAAAGGCCCTCGTAGAAACTGTCCAGGCGGGCAGCCAGGTCATTCTGGCGATAAGGCGGCCGGTGAAGGAGCGCCATAAGGCGATTCCAGCGCGCCAAAAACCAATCCGTCAGTGCCTTACCACCTTCGCGCTCGCGGCCGGTCCGGTAAATCAGTAGGCCCGCAATCAGGACAGCGGCCGTCATCGCGGCCAGGAGGACCAATTGACCCGCACGGAGTTCTCCTCTCCGGATCAGATACCATAAGCCGGAGAGCGAGATGGCAACCATGAATACAGAAAGATAGATCGACTCCAGGATACTGGTGAATGTGGACGATTCAACCGAGTAGCCACACCGCCCGAGAAAGCGTGCCCGCAGCACGACTCCGCTTGCCCCGGCGCTCGGCAACGCAACTTCGATGAATGCGATCGACGGAAGGATCGGAAGCATCCGCCAAAAGCTGATCTTGCCCCGGAAGGGCTGCAGCAGCAGAAAGTTCAGGCTGGTCAGGCTTGCATAGGAGAGGGCCTGGATCACGACGGCCAGGCCGAGCCAGGCCGAGGATGCCGTTCGCAGCAAATCGAAGATATGACGCATCTCTCCAATGAACGGCCAGAAGAGATAGACCAGAACGGCAAGGGCAATCACCGTCAACCCGCGTTTGAGCAAGGCGGGTAACCATCGTTTTGTAGGCTTGGGAACTGTCAACTGGTTCAAAGGAGCTCAATCCTGGGGCGTTCAGTAATCGGCCTGAGGCCGGGAACGAACAAGCAGGCCTGGTCGGCGAACCTGCCTATTCTAACCAATTCTTCGATGGATCGCTACAACAGCAGGGTCTTTGGCGGTTTCTTTTTTCTGAAGGGGGAGGATCAAGGCGAGCAGGAGGCCAAATTGGATCAAGGTGCTGGCCAGCAGGACGGGCATGGTGATGCGCGGGCTGATGCGTTCGAACAGCTGGCCGATCAGCCAGGAGAAGAACATCCCGCCGATGCTGCCGCCGACCAAGATCCAGCCGATCAAGGCCCCGGTCAGGCGTAAACGCTGCTCGGCGAAAGCCATGGAAGTAGCGAAGATGGAGGCGATCGAAAGGCCCAGGACGATCGTACCGGCCCAGAGAGCCAGGGGGGAATCCGGCCAGAGCAGCAGGATGGCAAAGGCGACCAGGCTGCCGGTCAGGTCGGTCAACAGAATGGCTTGCGGGCGGAGGCGGGTGGAGATGCCGATGCCGAGCAGCCGTCCGACCGCGAAGGCGCCCCAGAACGCCGAGGTCAGGTAGGCCGCGCCGGTCTCGCTGGCCAGGTGGAGGCGGGTTGAAAACGTGTAGATCCAGTTTCCATAGCCGACCTCCAGCCCGACGTGGACCACAAAGAAAAAGACGATCAGGAGGAACAGTCCATTGATCGATCTCCCGGTGGCTGCTTCGGGCGTTTTCTTGCGAATCTGCGGGCTGGGCAGGAACCAGAACCAGGCCGCCACCGGCAAGGCCAGCAGGGAGAAGAACCAGTAGGCCCAGCGGATGTCGTTCGCGGCCAGGACCACCCGGGCGAAGATCAGCGGGGCCAGGAAGGAACCCGCCCCGAAGAAGAAATGCAAGCCGTTCATGAACGGCCCGACTTTTTCCCCGTGGATCCAGGTCAGCAGGGTGTTGCAACCCACGTCCAGGGTGCCATGGACGACCCCCAGCAGGAAGAGGACCGCCACCAGGAACCAGAGGGAGTGCAGCACCGGCACCAGAGCGGCGCTCAGCGAAGTGACCAGCAGTGCCATGGCCTGGATGCGGTGTCCCGGGAAGCGGTCATAGGCCCGGCCGCCGAGCTGGGAGCCGAGCATATACCCCAGCGATCCGGCAATGAAGATGATGCTGATCTGGTTGAGACGGCTGGCGGTGTTCTGGGCCAGCCAAGGCAGCGCCGGTCCGCCAATTGAAACGGTTGCGCCGAGGGTGATGAAGGCGGCATAGTAGGCGATGGTGGCGGTCAGCGGCTTGGGCCGGGTGGGGGCGGGATTATTCAATGATGGTCTCCGGTGAATGGATTGCCGCGTGGGCGGCTCTATCGTCCGCATGAACGCAGGCCAGGGTCCCATGGGATGGATGGGTTGAGGCGTTATTGTAACCGGTTGGGTTCCCAGGGAACAGGCTTTTTTAGAATTTACGTCCTTTTCCCGCATTGGGACCGCGAAGCATACTTGTAGGGGTATGGGTCCGAAGCGCTTTTAGAGTGCCTAACAAACCCTCGCTCCAAGCGGCGAGAGCAGGTTTTGTTAGGGGTTCTAAGTCTGAAAAACTATTAACCGCTTATGAGATTGCTGCCATTCTAAATATCAGCAAGGCAAAAGCATACCAGTTTATAAGTACGGGAGAAATCCCGTCCGTTCAGTTTGATAGAACAACCAAGGTAAGAGAACAAGATTTGGAAAAAATTTTGAAAGACCCCGTCGTTCATGCAGTGTAAAAATTATTCCACTGACTCTTCATGGTGATCTACAAAGGCAATGCGCTGTTTTCCTTGAACAGGGGCCTATAATATTAAATTTTCATGCTATGCGATAGATCAGATTACTTTTTGCAGTGGAGTTATAGGTGAGATACCAGGTAAGTCATTAAGTTAGTTCTCGCTCCTGTTTCGGTTTGCAGACCCAGTTTTTTCCTGATATTTGCCCGATGAAAGTCTACGGTTTTGTTGGATACTACCAGGGTTTTGGCTATCTCCCCACTTGATTTACCTTCCTTAATTAGGGAAGCAATTTGCATTTCTCGCGTAGTTAATTTATCAAGAATTGAAGATCGTTTTTTTGTAATTGGGTAAACGATTTCTTCTATCAATGTTTCCACAAGATTCACTTCATTAATGTCTGATCTCGTCTTCAGGTAGTTGAGGGATGGCTTAATGAACTTCTCAAAATTTTGGGTGATTGTTTCTTCTAATTGTTCTCGTTCCAGTTTCCGTTGTGCTAATAGCTGAGAGATAGCTGCACTTCTTTTCTCCAGGGATTGGTATTGTTCCATAATCCGGTTAAGATCATGCTCTAGTTTGTATTGGTATGAAATATCACGCACGTATTCTAAAACTCCCACTAGATCATTATTCACATCCATAATTGGGATTGCGAATAATTGCTGCCAGCCTTTATCCCTGCCAGCCTGGGAATATTTCATAATCCCGATATGTGGTGCTTTATTGCTTATCGTTTTCAGTACGGGACAGTTATCACATGGTTGGGTTCGGTTATGGTAAACCAGATAACACTTTTCGCCGATAAAATCCCCAGTGGTTGAATACCAATACTTCATAGATGTATTTACATATTTCACGTTTAAATCTGTATCAAGAATACACACCCCGTCCTGGATACAATTCAACGTGGAGAGCAATAGATTTTTACTTTGTAGTATATCCCCAACAGTTTCAGTACTCGATTCCAGACGAATGACGGGATTGAAAACCCATTTAATCGAAGCAAGTTGATCAGCATCAACTTGGTCACTTTGTGGTGAAGAAATTTGATCTTCTCTGTAAACACCGCTAACCGTTTTCACAGGTCGCTGCCTCTGTTTTGGTTCGTTATGAACAGGTGCTGAAATAGGATATTTATTTAATACGGATATGTCTCAATAATTATACTAGTATTTACCTAGTATTCTAATGATACTAAACTTGGGTTGTATTGTGCGGCTAAGTTTTATAGAATTATAAATGGTGGGATCGGTTATTCCGGTCAGCATAATCAGTTCGGTGAAGTACCTATCTTCCAAGGAGGAAAAATGTCCGCTCAAAATGCCTTATTTACACCTATCAAGATTGGGAACAAAACTGCTGTAAATCGGTTTGTGATTAACGCGATGGAATGTTGCGATTCCGACAAAGAGGGGAACCCTACCGAGAGGACGTATGAGCGCTATACCAACCTATTCAACGGAAAGGCAGGGTTGATCGATCTGGAAGCGATCACAGTTACTTACGAAAATCGTGGTCGCGAATCGCAGCTTAGCATAATGGCACATAATGAACCAGCGTTGGCGAAATTTGTATCCTCCTTGCGAAAAGTCAACGATAAAACGCTCTTCATCTTCCAACTGACTCATTCTGGCGAATTAAGCCATCCGGCGTTTTCTAAACGGGTATGCGTAAAGCCCCTACCTGGATTTGGGGGCGAGCTCCTTTCTGAGGAAGATATTGAACGAATCATGGATGAGTTCGTTCAGGCCGCCAAGATTTGCCATCGGATTGGAGCAAATGGTATCGATTTAAAGTTATCTCACGGTTATCTTGGCTCGCAGATCCTTCGTCCATATAATGACCGCAAATGGAAATATGGCGGCAGCTGGGAAAATCGCAGCAAATTCGCCTTTGAATTAATCGAAAGGATAGTCCGTGAAATCAATGACCCTGATTTTCTGATCGGATCCAAGGTTTCGGTCTGGGAAGGATTCCCCGGTGGATGCGGTTCTGCAGGGCCAGATACTGCAGTCATGGACCTCACTGAATCGATCGCTCTGGTTAAAGGTCTTGAGGAACGCGGGGCATCTTATATCTTACAATCTGCGGGAAGTCCATCCATCACTCTGGCGCTTTCCCAGCCTGACAAGAAAATTCCAGATTATGTGTACCTTCACCATACTTTCTCTAAGCTACTCAAAGATAACTTAAAGCCAGAGACTGTTGTCATTGGCTCGGCATATTCCATATTTCGGGATGGGAAAAATGCCCTTCAAGGAGTTGAACAAGAGAAAAACACACTGCTTTATTGGGGAGATAAAAACATTCGAGATGGTGTTGTTGATATGGTTGCCCTTGGCAGGCAATCTTTCGCTGATCCTTTTACCCCGGCGAAACTTATTGACGGGAAAGAAAAAGAGGTCAAGTGGTGTACAGCGGATGATCACTGCATTGAGCTTCTCATCCGCCAAAAGAATGTTGGTTGTTGCACATACAACAAACCATACACTGAAGCTTTACAGGCTGTTCGCAAAGAAGAGGGGGCACTTAAAGCGAAGCGCACTTAATCAATTGTTACCATTGGAAAAAATCAAGTGTAGATCAAAAATCCTAATCGATCTGCACTTGATTCTTAGGAGGAAAGAAGTTTGCATGGTCACCAGGCATTTTTCTGGTTATAAAGAAGAATTGTCTAATTCCGCTCTGCTGTTATTTAGGAGAATAAATATGGCATGCGAGATTAGCGTAATAAATTTAGGCCGATAATGCAAGTTTAAGGATTATTGTTTGGTTAACTAGTAAAATTATTTAGAAAATATTCGCAACCCTGAACTTTTCGCTTCAGGGTTGCGTTTCTTTACGACACTAAGAAGGAGAAGTGAAAATGTTAAAAGTGACACAAGAAGAGATACGAACTAGAGAATATCAATTGAGTTATAAATTATCATTCTTGATCAACAAGAATCTTTCATACGCCTCATCCCAATATGAGTCTTTTTCCGGAAGGAACTCGCGGATATTGAAAGATGAGCGGACCACGCGCCTTGCTTCACCCAAATCATCAATTTCTCCAGCTGAAATGAATTGGGTGCAAAGGTTTCCAATAGCAGCGGCTTCATAGGGTCCCGCGAAGATGGGTCTCTTCATTGCAGAAGCAGCAAATCGGTTCAAAAGTGCGCTTCTTGCTCCGCCCCCGATGATATGGACACAGGGAATTTTAAACCCCGTTATTTCTTCCAGTTTTTCCAGGGTTGCGCGATATGCCAGCGCCAGGCTTTCTTTGATACAGCGGGTGATCTCCCCCACCGTTTCGGGTACGGGTTGGTGCCACTCCCGGCACTTGGACTGGATCTTACCGATCATATCGCCGCGTTGGAAAAAGAGCGGGTCATCCGGGTTGATGATCGACCGAAATGGCAACGCTTTTTCTGCTTCCACATCCATCTCTTCGAATGTGCGCACGATCCCCTGCGATCCAAATTGGCGCTGGCATTCCTGAATAAGCCACAATCCCATTATATTTTTAATGAACCTGTTCCTACCGCCGACACCGCCCTCGTTCGCAAAGTTGTATCGAAAAGCGGGATCAGAGGTGATCATTTCGTCGGTTTCTGTACCCATCAGTGACCATGTCCCGCTGCTGATATAGACGAAATGGTTTTCCAGGCTCGGCACTGCGACTACTGCCGAAGCCGTATCGTGATGCCCCACCGTACAGATCGAAAAACGTTCTACCCCGGTCAGATCGAGGATATCTGGTTTGGATTTGCCGAGCTTTGACGCAGAGGGAATCACGTCAGGAAAGATTCCTTCCGGAATACCGAAGGAGCGGATTATTTTTGGGTCCCATCGTTTATCTATTCGATTGTAGACCTGTGAAACTGATGCGATTGTGTATTCGGCCGCTTTTTCGCCGCAAAGAAAAAAATTGAGCAGATCCGGTACGAAGAGGAGACTTTTTGCATTTTCAAGCAGATAACGATCGGATGCTTTGGTCTGGGCAGCCAGTTGGACCAGCGTGTTAAACCGTGCCCGCTGGCAACCCGTGCGCTCGAACAATTCTTTTGGCGGGATGATATGATCCATCCATTCCAGCACGCCATCGGTGCGGCGGTCGCGGTACATATACACATGAGAAATCAAATTCCCGCTCGCGTCAAGTAGACCGTAATCGTTACAAAAGGAGTCCATGCCGAAGCTGGAAAATTTTTCTGGCGCGGACCTTCTCAACCCATTCAGAAGGTTCGAGTAGATCCCGGAGATGTCCCAATATAAATGCCCGCCGATATCAACGGGTTCATTATTGAACCGGTGGATATCCTTGACTATTAATTTTTTTCCATCGAAGCTTCCAGACAGGAACTTTCCGCCGCTTCCACCCAGGTCAAGTGCAAGTGCTTTCATGGCATTTCTTAGATGAAGTTTTTGAATATGTTACAGATCGCGTCCGTTTCCATACGCTCAAGACAGCTGAACGCGGACATTAAACAATCACCTGAAACGATCACACCGTGCATGGGCATGATGCACCCGATGCCGATCTTTTCCGCCAGGTCTCTGCGCTCATCGAAATATTTATATACATTTTCTGCCAATTGTTTTGAATACGCATTCGCCTGCTCGATGACGCCAAAATATTCACCGCGTTTCACAGTGGCTTCTGTCACCGTCTTGATGGGTTTGCTCTGGGAGGCAAACACCATGCAGAATTGAGGGTGTGCGTGGATCGTACATTTGATGTAATTGAATCTTGAAAGAAGCAGGATGTGCATCTCTGTCTCACGCGAAAGCTTCCCGCTTCCTTCCAGAACATTCCCCTGATAATCAATTAGCAGAAATTCTTCGACATCCAGGTCACACATACCAAATTCACTCATCATGGAAGGCGAAATGAGGATCCGATTATCGTTGACTTTCACCGCAAAGTTCCCTCCGGCGGCGTTCGTCAATTTCCGGTCCCACATTGCCTTTGCAATCTTCTTCATCTGACGCCTTGTTTCTAAATACTGAAGTTCTTTCAATGGATAATTCTCCTTTCCAGGATTGAGTTTATCATCGGATTTTGGTCACAACAGCCAGTTTTTTCAGCTCCGCGGCGCGGGTTGGGTCAAACCCGGCTGTGATCTCGGACTCTGCTGCTGCCGCTGCGACCGCAGCCGCAGCCTTGAGTGTTGCCTCAATGCTTATGTTCTTTTCAATCCCCGCGATGATCGCAGAGAGGAAGGCATCTCCACATCCACCTTCATTGATTGCCTCCACTTTAATCGGATTGACCCTGTAAAAATCCCGGCCGTTTTTGACGATGGCGCCATTCCCGTTCCAGGTCATGGCGATCATAGGGATGTTGAATCCATCCAGACTTTGCATGGCAGCAACTATTTCAGCTTCAGTTTTCAAATCCCAGCCCGCGATAAAACACAATTCTTCAAAATTGGGCTTGATTAGAAATGGACTTGAACTCAAGCCTTCCTTGAGATAATGTCCGCTGGCATCCAGAAAGACTTTTACTCCAAGTTCCTTTACAACCAGCGTCAACTTGGAATATATGGCAGCATCCTCGACGTTGCTTGCGTCCCCGGTAAGGACAAGCATATCCCCCGCTTTGACCAATCCCCTAATTTGTTTCAAGAGGTCGTCGGTGATGCTTGTAGACAGGATCGGACCTCTTTCGGTTAACATGGTACAGATGTGTCCCGAATTTTCCACGATCTCATAGTTCGTGCGGGATTCCATCCCCGGCAGGTCATATTGTAAAAATTGGACCTCTACGCCCCAGCCTTCCAGTATTTTTACGATCTTTTTTCCGTTTTCTCCCAGTGCGATTCCCAGCGCTGTGCTTTGCACATCCTGGAGTTTCAGGTTGATGGATACATGGGTGCCTTTTCCGCCAATCGTTTCAAGCGTTTGGGTAAGCCGATTCGTCCGGGATCTTTTGAATTCATCCAGGAAAAGTATTTTATCTACGGCGGGGTTAAGGGTTACGGTAAAGATCAAGAATTAACTTCCTTATAAAATCGCATTATTTCAACTGTGTTGTGTTCTTACGACTTTTACCCCGGATTTTTCAAGCGGAGCAAATTGATCGGGGTTGGCTTTCTGGTCGGTGATCAAATAATCGATGGATAAAAAATTGGAGAGAAAAACGGGACCGGATCTATCAAACTTGGTGTAATCTGCCAGGATGAACACCTCCTGCGAGCGTTCGATCATCAAGCGCTTTGTATCCACCTCCAAGATGCTTGAATCTGTCAATTGGTCGGGGAGATGTATGCCGGCGCAGGACATGAATGACTTGTTCGGGTAAAAATCAGCGGCATTTTTCTGCGAGATATTACCATAGGTGGACAAATTGTTTCCATTGAAAAACCCACCCAGGCAAATGATCATGAGGTTGGCGTGATTCGATTCCATCGATTCAATAAGCAGCTTGATGGAATTGGTGATGAGCGTGATTTGAAAATCCGCGGGGATGTACTGAACCAGATAAAGGCAGGTGGAACTATTATCCACGAAAATGGTGTCGCCATTTTTGATGAAAGACGCGGCAGATTTGCAGATGGCATCCTTTTCCTTGAACCTCTGGATCTCGCGCACACCTACCGGAAATTCAGGAGTAGTCGAGGAGAATGTGCTGTCAAAAACCGCGCCTCCGTGAGTCCGTTTGAGAAGCCCCTTCTCCTCCATTTCGCGCAGGTCGCGCCGGATTGTTTCACGGGAAGTGTTGAAGAGGGTGGACAACTCGTTCACCCCTACTCTTCCGTTTTGCTCCAAGATCTTCAAGACCTCTGATTTTCGTTCAATACTGTACATTTTATCCATTTCGGCAATCGTAAATAATTGTTTGACCGATTATGACTGTATCATAACATAAGATTGTCATATAGAAACTAAATGATATAATAACCACATAAACAAAACTAATCGGTAATTCAATGATCGTTTTACCGGGCAGTATTTGCCCTCCTTGCACATTTTATATTGAGGAAATTTAAAGAGGAATCCCCCATGAAACTCTCCGCATTTACCGTTTTATATAAAGACCGCCCGCTTTCAGAAGTTCTCGATATCTTCAAATCCAAAGGGATCAGCCACGCCGAGATCGGGTCCGGCGGGTTCATCGGAAAGGATCACTGCGATCCGGCAAAACTGCTAAAAGATCGATCCGCCAGAGAAAAATTCCAGGAGCTATTCCTCAGCCGGGATATGAAAATCTCCAGCCTGAGCTGCCACGGCAACCCCGTCCACCCGCAAAAGAACCTAGCGCTCAACTACATTCAGGACATCAAGGATTCGATCAATCTCGCATCCCTTCTGGGTGTCGAGCGGATCGTGACCTTCTCGGGTTGCCCGGGTGACTGCGAGAACTCCCTTTACCCAAACTGGCCGGTTTCACCCTTTCCGGAAGATTTTCAGACCGTAGTCGAGTGGCAGTGGGAGAAAAAGCTGGTCCCCTTTTGGAAGGAAATGGGTAAATATGCCGAGGATAAAGGTGTCAAGGTTGCAATGGAGATGCACGGTGGATATTCGGTTCACTCGCCAGCCACTGCAATCCGCATGAGAAAAGAGACCGGATGCGCCGCTCTGGGCGCGAACCTTGACCCGAGCCACATGTGGTGGCAGGGGATCGATCCAGCCCAGGCTGCGCGATATCTGGGAAAGGAAAACTGCTTGTATTACTTCCACGCGAAAGACGCCGCTATCGACCCCAACTATGTATCGTATTACGGTGTACTGGATATGCAGAGCTTTTCCACCACGTTCGGGCGCGCGTGGCAGTTCCGTACTGTCGGTTTTGGTCACGATCTGAAGGTTTGGGCAGATCTTTTCAGCGTGATGCGGTCGATCGGCTATGACGATATCGTCAGCATCGAACACGAAGATTCCTATATGTCAGTGGAGGAAGGTCTGGACAAGGCGGTCGCCAACTTGCGGCAAGTGCTCATGCTCCAACCCGCTTCAAAACCTAAAGCCTTTGATCTGGATGAACGATTCAAATAACAACGAAAGCTGACTAAGAGCCGCCACGACGGCATCACCAGGACAATTGCGTATTTGAAACCCCTCATGATCGAAAAACCTTAAGAGGAACGTAACGACGTTCTGTTCAACTGATCATCAATTATTGATAAGGAGCAGGTTCTATGGCAAATATGATGAAAGCGGCTGTCTTTGAAAAAGTAGGCGTCATTAAGGTCAAGGAAGTACCTGTGCCCGAGATCGGCGACAATGAAGTTCTCATTAAGATTAAATACACAGGAATCTGCGGAACAGACTGGAGCATCTACAACGGCTGGTATTCCGCCGACAAACTGCCGATGATCCCCGGTCATGAATTCTCGGGTGTGATCGCCAAACTCGGAAAAAATGCCAAGGGTTTGAAAGAGGGCGACCGGGTCACAGCCGATATCAACATGGGCTGCGGAACCTGCTTTTACTGCATCCGCGGCGAAAAGCTGCTCTGCGACAGTTTTACTCAACTCGGTATCCACACGAATGGAACCTTCGCTGAATATGTCAAGGCTCCGGCCGCACAAGTGCACATCCTCCCAGAGAAATTAAGTTTCGAAGAGGGCGCTTTCATTGAACCTGTCTCCTGTGTCATTCACGCCGCCAAAGCCATGGATGCTCGACTTGGCAGTAGTGTGGTAGTCATTGGCTGTGGTCTGGGTGTCTTGCATGCACGGATGGCAGTCCTGCGCGCCTGCGCGCCAGTCATCATTTTTGGTGATAACCGCAAGAGATTACAGATCGCCAAAGACATGGGTGCAGATTATGCCATACACATCGATGATGTCGCTGATCCCGTGGCTGAGGTAATGAAACTCACCGGAGGCCGGGGAGCTGACTACGCGATCGAAGCAGTTGGCTCAGTGAAGACTTATGAACAGGCGTTCGCCATGCTCCGGCGCGGTGGCAAGCTCTCGTCCTTTGGTATCGGAGGAGAACACGATGAAATGAAGATCCGCCCATTCGAGTTTGTGTTGGGTGAGAAGAAAATCACGGGTTCATGCGCTGGTGTTGGTGCTGACTGGCCGGATGCAATGACCCTTATCTCCAATGGGCGGATTGACCCCAAACCATTGTTCTCCATGAAAGTTCCTTTGGAAGATTTGGATTGGGCTCTGCACGAGCTGAGAACTGATCAGAGTCTGTTCAAGATCTTTGTTTCACCTGATATCATTAAACGGGAATTGATTTAAGTATATTATTCATGCAGCCCATACATAAGATCGTAAATTTTATGTTATTCAAAGACCGGCCTTTTCCCTTTGGCAGGTCTTTATAATAAATTCTTGTGGTTTCTTACTCGTCAAAGCTGGTAACTATATCAAATGAAAACTGTAAATATTCTGTACATTTAGAAATGTGAACTTGACACTCATTATTAAATACTACAATAATAAAATTAATAAACTATCATTGCGTGCCGGGCAAGCAAGAACCAGCGTTCACCGGTTTGGCTAATTTGCAGAACCAGCCGCACAAATGGCACGGATTCAGGATTTTTGCTCATAACCTGGAGGTTGCTGGTTTCTCCAAGGGGGATGTTCCGCGAGTCGAGCCCCAGCAACTTGTCACCAACCATAGCGCGCAAAGTTATGGTTTTTTGTATAACCCCTTGACTTTTTTCAATTTTCTTGTACAATTAGTTTGTTGGTACAACCAACTAATGCTTGTAATATGTTGCTTTCCTTTCAGGCTGCTCTCTTTTTGAGATGAAACCCAAGAACCAACATGGTCACTCATAATCAATATCGCACCGGTGATCAAGCCCTTGTTCGCGAAATCAACCTTTCGGTTATCATGAATCGTCTGCGCACAAACGCGCCAATCTCGCGGGCCGCGCTGGCGGAAACAACCGGTCTAAACAAGACCACAGTTTCCAGCCTGGTAAATGAATTAATCGAGCGCCAATTTGTGCAAGAAATTGGTCTCACATCACCAAGTTCGGGGCGCCCCGCCATCCTGCTGAAACTAAATCCAACCGCGGGGTTTATCGTTAGCTGTGAGATCGGGGTGGATTTTATTCTAGTCATTTGCACGGACTTTGCCCCTGAGATCATCTGGCGTCACGATGAACATATTGATCCCACTATCGGCCAGCATGCGATCCTCGATCGCGCGCTGGCCATTTTGCATCAGGCGATTGAGGTGGGGTGCCCTGCATGTGGCACGCTCTGGGGTATGGCAGTTGGTGTACCTGGCCTGGTTGATCAGACGACCGGGGCGTTGTTGTTTGCGCCCAACCTGGGGTGGAAAGATCTACCAATACGCGCCATATTACAGGAGTCGATCAATGTACCCTTGTTTGTGGACAACGAGGCCAATTTAGCCGCCTTGGGTGAGCATTATTTTGGTGCAGCACAGGGTTATGAAGAGGTGCTTTATATTAGCGCAGGCGTCGGTTTAGGTGGGGGAATTGTGCATGGTGGCCGTATGTTCAGCGGTGTGACCGGTGTTGGCGCCGAGTTCGGCCATATGACAATGGATCCTAATGGAGAGATCTGTAAGTGTGGCAATCAAGGTTGTTGGGAGACCCAGGTGAGCCAGCAGGCGCTTTTTCGCCACGTCTGGAGGCGTGTTGAACAGGGTGAGGTTAGCAGGCTGTCTGAAATGAGCGGCGGCAGCCGTGCTTCATTGACAGTACCATTAATTGTGGATGCGGCTAGCGCTGGTGACGCAGTGGCGCTGGATGCATTGGAGATAATCGGACGTCATCTGGGGATTGGCATTGCCTCCTTGGTGAACGCCCTGAATCCTGAACTGGTCGTATTTGGTGGGATCCTCAGCCTGGCGGGTGAATTCTTGATGCCGGTCATAGAAAAGGAAGTGGAGCAGCGCGCATTGAAATCGAATCGAGAAGCCATGCAATTAGTGTTAGCCCGGCATACCTCTGATGCCTGCGTTATGGGTGGTGTGGCCGCAGTCTACCAGGCGATGCTGGCACAACCAGATAATATGGGTGCGCTTGTTACTTGAGCCATATTCTTCTTTTTTTGCGCCACATTAGATGGTTGCAGCCACGAATCAAGTGACACGATGTTTATTAGAAGGAGGTGGACGGCAAAAATAAACTAACAGACTACCTATCGTCGTTATGGAAACCCTCTCACAATTCAAGAAGGAGAAAAAACATGTTTAAGAAATTAGCATTTGCACTGACACTTATCCTGGTACTGGTTATAACAGCCTGCGGCCCTGCTGCTACAACTGTAGCCCCGGCCACCCAGCCATCAGGAGTCGTTCCGACAACTGCACCGCCCGTCGTCGCTGGACCTGCGGTCACGGAATTGACCATCCTGTGGGCACAGTGGGCCCCAGCCGACTACCTGCAACAAATCGGTGCCTTGTACGAGCAGGAGACCGGTATCAAGGTTTCCGTTGTACAGGAACCCTGGGGTTCGTTTGGTGACCGCTTCAATGTTGCCATGGCTGCCGGCGGCACCGAATGGGATATGGTCGTTGGCGACAGCCAGTGGACCGGCCAGGGCGCTACCGCAGGTTATTATGTTAATCTGACCGACTTCATGAAGACCAATGGGATCGACACGAGCGTCACCCCCGCCACACTGCAGTACTACGGCGAATATCCTGCCGGCTCTAAACAATACTGGGCCTACCCTACCGAAGGCGATGCTGATGGCTGGGCATATCGCAAGGACCTCTTCGAGCTTCCTGCCAATATGACTGCATTCAAAGCCCAATATGGCTATGACCTTGCGGTACCTACGACCTGGGCTCAATTAATGGACATCGCCAAGTTCTTTACCAAACCGGACAAGAGCATGAACGGTGTGGCGATCTATACCCAGAAGGATTATGATGCCATTACAATGGGCTTTGAGAACGTGATGTTCTCCTATGGCGCTAAGTGGCAGGCTGCTGACAACACTGTTGAAGGTGTTGTAAACTCCCAGGAAGCCATTGATGCTTTGCAGTACTATCGCGACCTGTATGATTGCTGCCAGGCACCCGGCTTGAATAACGCCTTCTACACAGAAACCAACGATGCCATGATCGGTGGTCAGGTGGCGATGACCATGAACTACTTCGCCTTCCTGCCGGCTCTGGCCAATCCAGGTTCCAATCCTAATTACGCGGCTTCCATGGGCTTCTTCGCCAATCCCGCCGGCCCGACTGGAAAACGCGCCGCGGCCCTCGGTGGTCAGGGCTTGAGTATCATTTCCTTTGTCAGCCCGGAACGCCAGCAAGCCGCCCTTGATTTCATCAAGTGGTTCGCACAGGAGTCGATCCAGACGCAATGGGCTGCTCTTGGTGGCTATAGCTGTAACTCCAACGTGCTCAAGACAGACGCGTTCATGAATGCGGCGCCGTACAACCCGGCCTTCTCCGAGACCATGACCTTCGTCATGGACTTCTGGAACATCCCAACCTACGCTGCGCTGCTTACGCCCTCGCAGAATCACTTGAGCGCCTTTGTTGTTGGAGGTGAAGGCACAGCCAAGGAGACTATGGATGCAATCGCTACCGAGCAGACGGCTGCATTGAAGGCGGATGGCGTCATCCCCTAAGCCGACATTGCTCCTAAAGTAAACCTTTCATAACTAAATGGGGAGGCGGTTCCTGCCGCCTCCCCAACCAAAAGATGCCAAGAAAGAGGCAGGATTATGACAGCAAGTGAAACGCAACTTAGAGGTCCAAACACCAAAATTCGTCAGCGTCATCTCAGTAACCGTGCGATCGTCAACCTGTTCATCTGGCCGACGCTATTGCTCCTGATCGCCATGAACGTCTTCCCGCTATTTTACAGCCTGTATCTTGGCTTTACCAATTACTCTGCAATTGCGGGGAAGGCCCCAGTATGGGTCGCCTTTCAGAATTTCAATAACATCCTGAATGATAAGAATTTATGGCAATATTTCGCCACCACCGGGCGTTATGCCTTGATGACGGTCAGTATGCAGACCCTGGTGGGTTTCCTCCTGGCCATGCTGGTGCGTGAAAAATTCAAGGGCGGCGGCATCCTGACCACCCTGATCCTGATCCCGATGATGATCTCACCGGTGGTGGTGGGCATGTTCTGGAAACTGATGTACAACCCCACCTTTGGCTTCTTTAATGCCATCCTTGGTTTCAGTGACCCATCCAAATCCCCTGATTGGCTGGCCAGCCGTTTTGCGGGTCACCCAACGCCTGGTCTGGCTCTTTGGGCGATAGTGATCGCGGACGTTTGGATGTGGGCGCCGTTTGTGATGTTGCTGGTTCTATCCGGCTTGAAAGCAATTCCTGACTATTTGTACGAAGCCGCAGCCGTGGATCGGGCCAGTTCGTGGTTCCAATTCTGGCGCATCACGCTACCGCAGGTGGCGCCCTTATTGTTGATCGCCGTGCTGTTTCGCACAATTGAGGCCTTTAAATCATTTGACCTGGTGATGGGCATGACTGGCGGAGGACCGGGCGTCCAAACAGAATTGATCTCCGTCGATCTCTACCGCATAGCTTTCTTGGGACAATTCCGCACTGGTCTGGGAAGTGCGCTGGCATATATTATTCTTATTATCATTATTGCAGTCAGTAACCTGTATATCAAATACCTCAATCAAAGCAGAGGGGAGGGTTAACCCATGGCTCACTTCGAAGAAACTGGCCCCCGATCGCCTGTAGTCGAACCAACTCGCGTTGACAAGGTGCACCCGCGAGCCAAATGGGGAAAAACGATCCGGGTGATCGTCGTCGTAATCATAACCTTCATCATGCTGATCCCGGTCCTGGTGATGATCATGACGGCCTTTAAATCCCGCGCCGATATCGTCACTCCACCCCCAAAAGTGTTCTTCCATCCAACCTTGGAGGGCTTTCTCTACCTGTTTACGGATCGCGCCCTGCTAAACCAAGGCAACCTGGCTGCGGCGCAAGCCAACCCCGGTGAATTGAACTATTGGGAACAGCTTGCGCTTAAGAACGGTCAGGCGATAACCGGCACCAGTGACTATGTGGGCCGCTTGAAAAACTCAGTGATCATTGCCGGGACTTCGACCATCCTGTCGGTGGTGCTGGGACTGTTTGCCGCCTATGCCTTCAGCCGCTTTAAAGTCGCAGGGAAAGACGACCTGTTGTTCTTTATTCTAAGTACCCGCATGTTGCCGGGAGTCGTTGTGACCATTCCGCTTTTTCTGTTGTATAAACAGTTGGGATGGAATGATACACATATAGGGATGATCATTCTCTATACCGCTTTTAACCTCTCGTTTTCGGTCTGGTTACTTAAAGGTTTCATAGACGAGATCCCGGTCGAATATGAGGAAGCTGCCCTGGTGGACGGCTATACCCGCCTGCAGGCTTTCTTTAGGATCGTCCTGCCCCAGGCAGTGAACGGTATCGCGGCGACGACAGTCTTTTGCTTGATCTTTGCCTGGAATGAGTACGCCTTTGCGCTCATGCTCACCAGCGAGAAAGCCCGCACAGCTCCCCCCAGTATTGCCACCATGCTTGGAAGCGGAGGCTTGGAATGGTCGGCGATCGCTGCCGGAAGCCTGGGCTTCCTGATCCCCGTGGTGATCGTAACGTTCGTGCTGCGGGATTACTTACTGCGCGGCGTCACTTTCGGGGCTGTCCGCAAATAAACAATGTGATGGAAATGGATACCGATTATGTCCACGATTGAACTCCGGCAAGTCGAAAAGAAATTTGGCGATCTCCACGCTGTAAAGCCACTGGATCTAACAATCCACGATGGAGAGTTTATCGTCCTGCTTGGCCCATCCGGGTGCGGCAAGACCACCACCTTGCGCATGATCTCCGGGCTGGAGGCAGTCTCCGGTGGGACGATTTGGCTTAATGGGCGTAACGTAACCTGGTTGCATCCCAGTGAGCGGGATATCGCCTTTGTTTTTCAATTCTATGCGCTTTACCCACACCTGACGGCCCGTAAAAACATCGCTTTTCCTCTTCAGGCTCAAGGTGAATCGCGCGAGACGGTTGAAAAGCGTGTCAACGAGGTTGTGAAATTACTGCGGATTGAGCATGTGCTCAACGCACATCCCGGCCAGTTAAGCGGCGGTGATCAACAGCGCGTGGCGCTGGCGCGCGCCCTGGTGCGCCGGCCAGCAGCCTTCTTAATGGATGAACCCCTGGGAGCCCTCGACGCTGACTTCCGCGAGTCGATGCGCTCCGAGATTAAACGCCTCCACGTTCTTCAACATGCCACCACAGTCTACGTTACCCATGACCAAATTGAAGCCATGGCAATGGGCGATCGCATCGTAGTAATGTCCGAAGCTGAAATCCAGCAAATTGGCACCCCTGCGGAAGTCTATTATGACCCATCCAACATGTTAGTGGCGCGATTTATTGGCAGCCCAGGCATGAATCTTATCACTGGTAAGTACGCCGATGGTGTTGTTCAGATGGCAGGCCTGGAGAACCGTTATGCTGTGCCGCAAGGGTGGCAAAGCGCGTTGAAAAAGGGGCTTGATGGCGGGAGTGAGATCGTCATGGGCTTTCGCCCCGAGGCTGCCCAGATAAATGATCGTGGGAAATTGGTTGGTAAAGTTTATGCAAGCGAGATGCAGGGTTCATCCGCTGTACTCCACCTGACGATCAACGAGAACGATATTATCCATATCCGCACACACCGATTGATCCCATATCCCATTGATACCTTGGTACATTTTGACATAAACCCCCAGATGATACGTTTCTTCAATCCCAAGACCGAAGCGGCCATCAAACCGGAGGTGACCCAATGAGTCACGTAGAACTTCGGCACCTCAGCAAACAATTTCCGGGTGTAACGGCGCTGGATGATATTTCCTTTGACGTCAAGGATGGGGAATTCTTTGTGCTGTTAGGCCCTACCGGTGCAGGAAAAACGACCACATTGCGGGTGATCGCCGGGTTGGAACACCAGGAGTCGGGTTCTGTGCTCTTTGATGGTGAGGCAGTGGATAACCTGACGCCCTCTGATCGCGACATTGCCCTCGTGTTCCAGCAATACTCGCTCTACCCAACCATGTCCGTCTATGACAACCTGGCTTTTCCGCTGCGTTCACCTTTGCGCCGCAAGTCTGCAGAGGAGATCCGGAAAAAAGTTGAAGATACTGCCGAGAAGTTACGCATTTCCCACCTTCTGAAGCGCAAGACGGCTCATCTCTCGGGTGGCGAAATGCAGCGTGTCTCTATTGGGCGGGCTATCGTTCGCTCGCCGCGGGTCTTCCTGATGGACGAACCGCTTTCCAATCTGGATGCGAAGTTGCGTGAAGCATTACGTATTGAATTACAACATTTACAGAAGACCCAGGGCAGCACCACGCTGTTTGTAACCCATGATCAGATCGAAGCACTCACCATGGCTGACCGCATTGCTGTTTTGAACGAGGGACGAATCATCCAGATTGGCACGCCTGAAGACATCTATGACCGGCCAGCGACGACTTTTATTGCTCAATTGGTTGGCTCACCCCGCATCAATCTGTATAATGCCCGGCGAGAGGACGATACCATCTCCATCAGCGATAGTGATGTGCACCTACCTGCTCCGCGCGGGAGCAAGCCGCCTTCGGAATTCCTGGTGGGTATCCGCCCCGAGAATGTCAACCCCGATCCGAAGGGTAATTTTACCGGTCAACTTGTCCTTGCCGAACCACTCGGCGTTGAAACGATCCTCCACATTCAGTCAGGTCAGCGTACCTTGCTTAGTCTGGTGCCGGGAATAACCTCTTACCATCTTGGTGATGTCATGAAGTTTAATATTGCATTTGAACATATCCACTATTTTGGGCTGAATGGAGACCGCCTTCAGTCCTAATCTCACGAAGGAGAGTTCACTATGAAATTCGGAGTAAATACCTGGGTTTGGACAGCTCCACTGACCACGGAGGAATTGGAAGTTTTGGCGCCTAAGATCGCTAAAATGGGTTTTGACCACATTGAGATTCCCATCGATGATCCAAAAACCCTTGATTTTAAGAAATGTGGCGAAATCATCAAGAAGGCGGGTATCTCCAGCATCAGTTTCTGCGCTGCGATGGGCCCTGACCGCGATTTGATCGACCCCGATCCAAAAGTTCGCCAGAATGGAGTTGATTATATAAAGGCCAGTATTGATGGACTTGCACTGGTCGGAGGAAAGAATATCGTAGGACCTTTTTACTCTGCAGTAGGACGCACTTGGCAGCAATCGGCTGAAGAACGGGAACACGATATGAAGATCCTGGTTGAAATATTAAAGGATCTTTCGGATTATGCCGGAAAGAAAGGTGTAGTCCTAGGGCTGGAACCACTTAACCGTTTTGAGACCAGCTTTATTACAACAGCGGATCAAGCCATCGAGCTTGTTGATCGGGTGAATCACCCGGCTTTAAAGATCATGCTGGATACCTTCCACATGAATATTGAAGAGAATTCAATGGGAGATGCCATACGGAGGGTTGGGTCCCGTCTGGTCCAGGTCCATAGCAACGAGAATAATCGTGGCACTCCTGGCGCCGGACATGTTCCCTGGAAAGAAGTAGCGCAAGCGTTGAAAGATATTAAATTCGACGGCGTGCTGGTCATTGAATCTTTTACAAACAAGGTAAAAAGCATTGCACGCGCAGCAGCAATTTGGCGGCCATTGGCTTCATCGCAAGACGCATTGGCTGCGGATGGTGTAGTTTTCCTGCGAGAATTATTGAAGTAACCAACTTTGATTTGAATTTGCGGGAGGCAATATGACGAAAAAGTTAAATATTGCGATAGTAGGTTTGGGATTTGGGGCAGAGTTCATCCCCATTTTCCAGCGCCATCCGAACGCAAATATGTATGCGATCTGCCAGCGCAATGAGAAAAAACTAAACCAGATCGGTGATGCATTTGGTATCAAGACACGTTTCACAAGTTTTGACAAACTCATCGAGGATCCAAACGTAGATGTAGTTCATATCAACTCTCCAATCCATGAACATGCTCGAATGAGTGTCGCAGCCCTAAAAGCTGGTAAACATGTAGCCTGTACGGTGCCCATGGCAACTTCGGTGGATGAGTGCTGGCAGATCATTGAAGCACAGAAAGCTTCCGGTAAGAAGTACATGATGATGGAGACAGTTATCTATTCACGCGAATATTTGTTTGTCAAAGAGTTGCGTGATACCGGAAAGCTGGGCAAAATCCAGTTCTTGCGTGCATCTCACCAGCAGAATATGTACGGTTGGCCAGGGTATTGGGAAGGCCTTCCGCCCATGCATTATGCTACACACGTTGTAAGCCCTTGTCTGGCAATGGGTGGGGCGATGGCGGAGTATGTTTCTTGTTTTGGGTCAGGTAAGATCGCTGATTCTCTCATTTCAAAATATGGCTCTCCTTTCGCCGTTGAGACAGCACATATCAAGTTGAAAGGATCGGATCTTTCCGCTGAAGTCACCAGGTCATTATTTGATGTTGCCCGTCAATACATTGAGAGCTTTGATGTTTATGGCAGCGAAATGAGTTTCGAGTGGCAACTGGTTTCCAATGAAGAACCTGTCGTTCACCTTGGAGGCGAAGAGGCAAAACACGCAGGGATTAAGGATTACGCGCACCTTCTTCCAGAAGGAATCCGTGAATTCACGACCAAGTGCGTTTACGACATGGCTGAGAATAAACACCTTTCCTTCATACAAGGCTCCGGGCATGGAGGTTCACATCCGCACCTTGCGAACGAGTTCCTCTCAGCCATTCTGGAAGACCGCGATCCATTCCCGAATGTGTTTGAATCCGCAAACTGGACTTCAGTAGGCATCCTGGCGCATGAATCAGCAATGCAAGGTGGAAAACTGATTCAATTACCTGACTATAAATAACCAATTAGAATGGAATACCTTTCTATTCATCTCTAATCTTTACGTTCACTATTCATGAAAGGAGTGTGAAATATGGGACGACCTGTTACATTATTCACCGGCCAGTGGGCTGATCTAACCCTGGAAGACCTTGCCAAGAAGGTCAGCAAATGGGGTTTCGATGGTCTGGAACTGGCCTGCTGGGGAGACCATTTCGAGGTGGACAAAGCCTTGGAGAAAGACAGCTATGTCCAGAGCCGCTGGGACATCCTCAATAAGTACAACCTGAAGTGCTTTGCCATCAGCGCGCATTTGGTTGGTCAGTGTGTAGCTGATGACCCCATTGATGAACGGCACAAACGCATCCTCCCGCCGCGTCTGTGGGGCGATGGCGATCCTGAAGGTGTACGCCAGCGCTGCGCCGAAGAAATCAAGAATACCGCCATTGCCGCGAAGAAATTCGGCGTGAGCATTGTCAACGGTTTCACTGGCAGCTCGGTATGGAAGAACTTATATTTCTTCCCTCCAACGAATCAAGATGATATCAATAAAGGCTATGCAGATTTCGCTGCCCGTTGGAAGCCGATCATGGATGTTTTCGCCAAGAATGGCGTCAAGTTCTGCCTGGAGGTTCACCCGACTGAAATCGCCTACGATCTCGTTACTGCCAGGCGCGCGTTGGACGCCATCGGCAATCACCCTGCCTTTGGGTTCAATTTTGACCCAAGTCACTTCATCCACCAGTTCATTGATCCCGTTGAGTTCGTCAACGATTTTGGTGACCGCATCTGGCATGTCCACGTGAAGGACTCACATGTGCAGCTCACTGGTCGCAACAGCATTTTGTCGTCTCACCTGGATTTCGGGGATAGCCGCCGAGGCTGGGATTTCATCTCGCCAGGCCGGGGCGATGTCAAATGGGACCAAGTGGTGCGTGCTTTGACCCGCATTGGTTACAAAGGCCCGCTCTCCATTGAGTGGGAAGATAGCGGTATGGACCGCGATTGGGGTGCTCCCGAAGCCTTGCAGATGATCCGCAAGCAGGACTTCACCCCCACTTCCGTCGCTTTCGACGCGGCTTTTGCAGCCAAGAAGTAAGGAGGTTATCATGAGTGAGGAAACTGGTTTCACCACGATGGCCGGAGCCAAGGCTAAAGGCGAGATTCCGGAGATCGGGGTTGGTATGCTGGGCTATGCCTTCATGGGCAAGGCGCACGCCAACGCCTATAAGAAGATCCCCTACATGATGTACCCCCCGCCAGCAATCCCCCGCCTGGACGTTATCTGCGGCCTGGGCAAGGAAGCCGTTGCTGAAGCCGCCAAGCGCTATGGCTTCCGCGAAAGTTGCCCGGATGATTGGAAGGGCATGTTGGATGGCTGTGCCAAGAACATTGACCTGTTCGACAATTGCGGTCCCAATAACATCCACATGGAGCCAACCATCTATGCCATGAAGCTGGGTAAGCATGTCCTGTGTGAAAAGCCGATCGCCCGCACCGCCGAAGAAGCCAAGCAGATGGTCGAGGTTGCCAAAAAGACCGGCGTTAAGAATATGGTGGGCTTCAATTACCGTTTTGTTCCGGCTGTCCGACAGATCCGTTACCTGATCGATAGTGGTGCACTGGGTAAGATCTATCACTGGCGGGCGGTTTACCTCCAGGAATGGATTCTCCCGCACTATCACACGCCCAAGATCTGGCGCCTGGACAAGTCAGTTGCCGGCAGCGGTGCAGTGGGTGACCTAGGTGCCCATATCATTGATCTGGCTCACTACCTGGTCGGCGGCGTTAAAACAATTTCTTCGATGACGAAAACCTTCATCACGGAGCGCCCACTGCCCGACAATCCCGGCAAGATGGGCAAGGTTGATGTGGACGATGCCTTTGTTTCCATTTGCGAGTTTGAGAACGGGGCACTGGGCACGTTTGAGGCAACTCGTTTCGCACTTGGTCGCAAGAATTTCAACTGCTTCGAGATCAACGGCGAAAAAGCCAGCGTCCGTTTCAACCTGGAGCGCTTTAACGAGTTCGATATCTTCTACCGTGATCAAGAGCCGAAGGAAACCAGCGGCTGGACGAACGTTTTGGTCACCGAGGGCTATCACCCTTGGTGGGGGAACTGGTGGCCGCATGGGCATATCATCGGTTGGGAGCACACTTTTGTGCACGAGATCACGCACTTGCTGGACTGCATTGTCAATAAAAAGGAAGTAGGTCCACACGGCGCAACTTTCGAAGATGGTTACCGTGCGGCTGTCCTCTGCGATGCGATATTGAAATCCGCAGAAATTAAAAAACAGGTCGACATTAAATACTAGACTACCTGATCAGTGGCGAGGCAGCGCTTGCCTCGCCCGACTTTCACTACTAGATGGTTTTAGGAGCAATTATGGCGAAGATCCGTCCTCGTTTACCGGTTGGCCTCTTCATTGCGATCGTTGTAACATTGATCCTTGGTTTGGTCGCTAGCCCCGTTATCAAGGCATTGACTACGGAAAAACAAAGGGCCACGAATGTACTTCTTTCAGCAATTCCCTTCATCCTCATTTTTGTTGCCATTCTGCTGGCTTTCATCTCGTTGATCAACATGACAGCCAGCGTGCTCAACAACAACATCTCGCCGCGCATTTACCGCGCTATTGAGGCGGTACTCATTGCGGGTATCGTCTTGGGCATATTTGGCATGTTTCAACCATGGCTGATGCTTCTATATAAAGTTGGATTCCTTGTTCTGCTTGTGTCCACACTTGGTTTCATCTGGTGGAGCCACATAAAGCCAAAGGGAGTACGCCGCCAGAAAGAGGTTGGTAGCACATCCGGCCAGGAAGTTAAGACAATCGGACCATAAGGCAGAGACTTATCCCGTATATAGTTCCCCGCTTCTTCTCGAGTCTCCCGCTAATTACTGCATACTAAGAAAGGGATTTCTATGTCTGACCTCTATCAACCTAAACCTGAGCACAAATTCACCTTCGGTTTGTGGACTGTCGGCTCTATTGGCCGTGATCCATTTGGGGCTCCGGTGCGTAAGCCGAAATCACCGGTCGAACTCGTCCATCTGCTGGCGGAAGTTGGCGCGTACGGTGTCAATTTCCATGACAACGATCTTGTCCCGATTGATGCGACCCCCGCCGAACGCGATCGCATCGTGCAGAATTTCAAGGCTGCTCTGAAGGAAACCGGCCTCGTCGTCCCAATGGCGACCACGAATCTATTTTACGATCCAGCCTTCAAGGATGGTGCTTTCACATCCAACGATCCCAGCGTGCGGGCCTACGCCTTGCAAAAGACAATGAATGCCATTGATCTGGGCGTCGAATTAGGCGCAAAGGTGTTTGTCTTTTGGGGTGGCCGCGAGGGCACTGAGACCGATGCCAGTAAATGTGCACTTGAGAGTTTGAAGCGCTTCCGTGAGGCGCTCAACTTCCTTTGCGAGTACAACCTGGAGCAGGGCTGCAATCTAAAATTCGCCCTGGAAGCCAAACCCAATGAACCGCGCGGCGACCTTTATCTGGCTACTACCGGGGCGCTGCTGGGCTTTATTGAGACGCTCGACCACCCCGATATGGTTGGTGTCAACCCTGAGGTGGCTCACGAGCAGATGGCCGGGCTGAACTTTATGCATGCCGTCGCCCAGGCATGGGATGTTGGCAAGCTTTATCACATTGACTTAAACGATCAGGCATCTGGACGCTACGACCAGGACTTCCGCTTTGGTGCGGTCAACCTGAAGAGCGCCTTTTTCCTGGTTAAATTCCTGGAGGACGTCGGTTATCCGGGCAGCCGTCATTTTGATGCCCACGCTTACCGCACCGAGGATTACGATGGCGTTAAAGCGTTTGCCCAGGGTTGCATGAGAACTTACCTGATCCTCAAGGCGAAGGCTGAACAATGGAATCAAGACAAGGAAATCAAAGCCCTGCTGGCTGAGCTCAACTCCGATCGAGAGAAGGTCTCGCCTCTGCTGGGTGTTTACAGCGCGGAGAAAGTCGCCAGCCTCAAAGCCAGGATCATTGACCGGGAGGCATTGGGTGCCCGCGGACTGTCCTACGAGCGCCTTGACCAATTGACAGTGGAGTTGTTGCTTGGGGTGCGATAAGCCCCCTTGTTTCACCTGTCATGCCTCACGTTTTACTAACTATTGGCACTTGAAACTTGATCCATGAAACTCTTTCTAGGCCTGGATGTCTCTACAACCGGCGCCAAGGCGTTGTTGATAAACGAGAGGGGAGGCGTTGTCAGCAGCGCTACTGCGCCTCTGGCGCTTTCCGCGCCGCACCCGCTCTGGTCGGAACAAGATCCGCGCGATTTGTGGATCGGCATCGTCAAAAGCATCCGTCAGGCGCTTGAGCAGGCAAGGGTGTCGGGTTCCGAGGTGACTTCCATCGGCCTGACGGGCCAGATGCACGGTTTGGTTTTGCTCGATGAGCAGGGTGAAGTGTTGCGTCCAGCAATCCTGTGGAACGACCAGCGCACTGGCGCCCAATGCGACGAGATGCGCGCCCGCCTGGGCAAGGAACACCTGATTCAGATTACCGGTAATGACGCCTTGACCGGCTTCACCGCGCCCAAAATCCTGTGGGTGCAACAGAACGAAGCGGAAATCTATGCCAGAGCGCGGCATATCCTGCTACCCAAAGATTACATCCGCTACCGGCTGACCGGCGACTATGCCATGGACAAAGCCGATGGCTCTGGTACTATCCTGTTTGATCTAAAAAACCGCGACTGGTCTCCCGAGGTGTTAGCCGCCCTCGACATCCCGGCTAATTGGCTACCGCCCACCTTTGAAGGTCCCGCAGTGACCGGCTATGTCAGCATGCTGGCAGCCGCCGAGACCGGTCTGGTGCAGGGCATCCCGGTTGTCGGAGGCGGCGGCGATCAGGCAGCCCAGGCAGTTGGTGTGGGCGCAGTGCAACCAGGTATTATCGCCCTCACGTTAGGAACCTCCGGTGTGGTGTTCGCTACCACTGAGTCACCGCTGATCGAGCCGGAGGGCCGCCTGCATGCCTTTTGTCACGCTGTGCCTGATCGATGGCATTTCATGGGTGTCATGCTCAGCGCTGCGGGTAGTCTGCAATGGTACCGTGACACCCTGGCCCCCGGTGTAAGCTTCGATACTCTGGTGAACGAGGCAGGCGACATTAAAGCGGGCAGCGAAGGATTACTTTTCCTGCCTTATCTGACCGGTGAACGCACGCCCTACCCTGATCCCCTAGTGCGCGCCGCCTGGATCGGGCTGACGGTGCGCCACACTCGGGCACACATGACGCGGGCTGTGTTAGAAGGCGTAGCCTTTGGGATTAAGGACAGCTTCAGGCTGATTTTACAGGCCGGGTTGGGCCATATTGAGCAGGTGCGCATATCGGGTGGCGGTGCCAAGAGCGAACTGTGGCGGCAGATCATGGCTGATGTGCTGGGCGTCGAGCTGGTGACGGTCAATACCACTGAGGGCGCGGCCTACGGCGCTGCGCTGCTGGCCGGGGTTGGTGCAGGATTCTACGAGAATGTGCCGGCCGCCTGTGAAGCTACCATCCAGATCACCGGACGCACCAGTCCCACACAGGCTACCCGCGCATATCAGGATTACTATCCCCATTACTGTGCCCTGTATCCTGCCCTGGCGCCAGAATATAAAGCAATGGCTGATTTGAACCATTAGTTTGTTAGTTTCGAGTCCCGAAAGCTTAAGATAGACCACTCGACTATCCAACCAGACTGCAATTCGATCAAACGATTTATTAATTGCCAAACTATACAACTCTGTGACTACATGACTAAAAACAAGCCCATCATTTGCATAGGCATACTGGTAGCCGACATTGTCGGGCGGCCTCTGCGAGCCGTTCCGGATCTGGGCAGGCTGGTTTTGGTGGACGAAATGAGCCTGCATACCGGCGGTTGTGCCATCAATGCGGCTACGGCGCTGGCGAGGCTCGGGCTGCCAGTGGAAGTGATTGGCAAGATTGGTGTGGACTCCTTCGGTGACTTTGTGCTCAATGCTCTGGCGGAGCGCGGTATTGGAACCAAGGGCATCACACGTGATAAGGAAGTGGGCACCTCAGCCACGATGGTAATGGTTGCACCAGATGGCGAACGGCGCTTTGTGCACTACATCGGGGCTAATGCCCACTTGACACTGGAGGATATTGACCTCGCGATGGTGGAGGCAGGTTCAATTCTGCACGTTGCCGGATCGTTGGTCATGCCCGGCATAGATGGCCAACCGACGGCTGAATTGCTGCGTCATGCCCGCTCCGCGGGTGTAACTACCTTCCTGGACACTGTCTGGGATGACACCGGGCGCTGGATGGAAATTCTGGCGCCTTGTCTGCCTCATATTGATTACTTCGTTCCCAGTTTGCCTGAAGGCCAGGCCCTAACTGGCCTGGATGCCCCCACAGAAATTGCACGCGCCTTGCTGGAGCGTGGCGTAAGAACGGTGGGTCTCAAAATGGGCGTGGATGGCTGCCTGGTGATGTCTGGCGATGGTCAGGCGATTCGCCTCCCAACCTTCCAGGTTGATGTTGTAGATGCCACTGGCGCAGGGGATGCCTTCGCGGCTGGCTTCATTGCCGGGGTATGGCAAGGATGGCCGCTGGAGCAGACTGCGCGATTTGCCAATGCGGTAGGTGCCCTTTGCGTGACCGGTCTCGGCGCTGCAGGTGGTGTACGCTCGCTTCCTGAAACGTTAACGTTCATGGAGAGTACACCGCTGAGGACATAGGGAACCTTTGCGGTGTCTTTCCTGACAAATGAATTCGTCTTTCAGTTCCGGCAAGTCCGGATTAGGAGATAACATGGAAAAATTTGGATATCGCTTCTCTTTTGGGCCGTGGAACATCCATGAGGGCGCTGACCCTTTTGGGCCGACCGTCCGGTCTGCTGTTCCCTTCGATAAAAAAGTAGAGATCCTCAAAGGATTGGGCTTCGACGCCATGCAATTTCATGACGATGATGTCGTGCCCGCATTCGACAAGTTAACCGCGGCGGAGATTCGTAAGCAGGCCCGTGCGGTTCGCGCCAAGCTGACGGATCATGGTCTGGTAGCGGAGTTCGTCGCTCCCCGCTTGTGGGAATCCACAATGACAGTAGACGGTGCTTACACGGCGAACGATCCTAGAATGCGAAAGTATGCCATCGATCGTTCTAAAAAGGCTGCGGATATCGCTCGTGAGTTGGGCTGCAATCTGATGGTACTCTGGCTGGCGCGCGAGGGCACCTATATGCGCGAATCTAAAGACGCGGCGCGTGCCACCCACCAACTGCTCGAAGCTGTCAACTCCCTGCTGGCTTACGATAAGGAGTTGCGCATCGCTATCGAAACCAAGCCAAACGAACCTATGGATATGGCCTATCTCCCCACCATCGGGCATGCCCTAGCCCTCGGCTCCCAGTCGGATTACCCTGAGCGTGTCGGCTGTCTGGTTGAATCGGCCCATGCAATCCTTGCTGGGTTGGATCCATCTGACGAGATGGCCTTCGCCCTGGCTTTTGATAAATTGTATGGCGTCCACCTGAACGATCAGAACGGCTTGAAATACGATCAGGATCGTTCCTTTGGTTCGGTGGACCTGCGACGGGCATTCAACGAAGTACGCGTTCTGGACGGCAATCGGTTCTACGAAAAAGGGATGGTCGGCATGGACGTGAAGGCCATTCGCACGCAACCAGCCGAAGTCGCTACCAAGCACCTTCGTAATAGCCTGCAAACATTCCTGCGCCTGGTTGAAATTGTGCGCTCCTTGGATCAAGCGAAGATAAAAGAACTGATCTCTGCTCGCGATTACGAAGAACTTGACTGGTTCATCCTCAACAGCCTGATGGGCACACATTGATCATGGAAAACAACCTGTTCCTTACAGAGATGATCCGCAGTGAACTGAGCGAGATCGTCGGCCCGGACTTTGTATCGGTTGAAGAAAGCGATAAGTTCATTTACTCCACCGACTGGGCATGGATGCCTCAAATGTGGTTGGATCGCGGCATGCAGCTCAGACCCCCGGATTACATTGTCCATCCAGGTTCGGCAGAAGAGATCTCCGAGATATTGGAGGTCGCCAACAAGTATCGCATCCCCGTCATACCTTGGGGAGGCGGATCAGGCACGCAAGGCGGCGCGCTGCCCATCTTCGGCGGCATCCTGATCGACATGAAGCGGATGGACAAGATCATTACCATTGATGAGAAATCACTGACAGTGACAGCCCAGGCAGGCATCATCATCGCCCAGCTCGAATGGGCATTAAACGAAAAGGGCTTCATGCTGCCCCACTACGCGGCTTCCAGCAACTGTGCCACCCTGGGCGGGGCGCTGGCTCCGCGTGGCACCGGCACCCTCAGCACCAAGTACGGAAAGGCCGAGGATATGGTGCTCAGTATGCAGATCGTGCTGCCGACCGGCGAGATTATCCGCACGCCGCCGGTCCCGAAACATGCCGCAGGTCCGGATTGGTTCCGTCTCTTCCTGGGCGCGGAAGGTAATTTCGGCATCATCACCGAAGCCACCATGCAGCTCGACTACTTGCCGGAAGCACGTCTGATGCGGGCTGTCTTGTTTGATGACCTGGACAAGGCGCTGGAAGTTGGGCGTCTCATCATGACCCACCGCCTCAACCCGCTTGTCATCCGTCTGTATGACCGCGAATCAACCAGCTCGCAAGTCAAGAAGGTATTGGGTTACGAATACGATGGTGCTTATATGGTGCTTGGTTTCGATGGCGACCCGGAAATTGCTGCCCTGCAAGAGAAGAAAGCGCTGGTGTATTGCCAACAACTGGGCGGGCGCGACCTGGGCCGCGATCCGGGTGAAGCCTGGTGGGAGCACCGTTACGACTTCTATTATCCGCCCAAGAGCCTCAAGCTGCCCTGGATGTACGGAACAACCGAGACGGTAACTACTTTTGACAAGATCGCGAACCTCTACTGGGCTGAAAAGAAGGCGGTCGAGGAAGGCTTCGCTGACTGGAATGTGAAGTTCATCGCCCATTTCTCGCACTGGTTCCACTGGGGCGTGATGGTCTACTCGCGCTTCATCATCGAAGAACCGCCGCAAGATGCCCAGGAGGCACTGCGCCTACACAACCGGGTCTGGAATGCGGCCATGCAGGCCGTGATAGCCAATGGCGGTATGATCAACGAACATCATGGTGTGGGACTCAAGCTTTCCCGGTACATGCGCAAGCAATATGGCGAAGCCTGGCCACTGCTGCTGAAAATCAAGAAAACGATTGACCCCAACGGTATCATGAACCCGGGAAAAACCGGCTTCGGCTTCTAGGATGAATTAAGAAAACATTATGCAACTTCAAACTGTAACCGCTACCATAGAAAATTGTCGCTACTGCCTGATGTGCCGCCACGTCTGCCCGGTTGGACATGTCACCCGCAGGGAAACGCTGACGCCGCACGGCTGGGGCTTGACCATCGCCTCTGTCCAGCGCGGCTTGTTGGTCTGGAATCAGGATACGCTGAGTGTGCTCTATTCCTGTGCTGATTGTGGTACCTGCCGCGCCCACTGCGTCACCGACCAGGCGCTGCCGGATGCAATCGCGGCCACCCGCGCCGAAGTTGCCGCTCAAAACCTGGCCCCGGCTGCTGTTTATGAAGTTCACAAGGCACTTCAGGAATGGAGCAATCCGTACGAAAAGCAGGTACCGGAAATAGTCAAAGGGCAGGCAGAAATCGCATTGTTTGTCGGCGATGATGCCAAATATCTCTGGCCCGCCGCGCTGGAAAGTGCTCTCAAGTTACTTGAGACTGTGGGTGTCAAGCCGGTGCTGATTGGTGTAGGACGCAGCAATGGTTACCTGGCTTCTTCGCTTGGTTTCCCTGAGACAGCCAAAATGCTGGTGCAGACTACCCTCAATGAGCTGAAGGCGAGTGGCGCCCGGCGCATGTTGGTGCTCACGCCGGGTGACCATTATGTTTTCGATCGTTTTCTAAATGAACGGCTGGAGGGCGAATGGCCGCAAGGCGTCGAACTTCAGGAAGTTGTGTCACTGCTGGATGAAAAATTCACAGCCGACTTGCTTAAGTTCAAATCCTCTGACGATAAGAGGCCTTACGCGTATATTGATCCAACCCATTCATTGCGCATTCCTGCGCGCTATGATGCTCCGCGCCGTTTACTGGCAGGCGTCATGTCCACCGCCGGTCGCGAGCTGTTCTGGCGTAAGGAGCGCGCCCACCCGTGTGGAAATGGCGCTCTGCAGTTCACAAACCCACACATTTCCGATCATCTGACCTATGCGCGCCTGGCTGACGCGCAGGAGGCTGGCGCCCAGATTATCGTCACCGAAGACCCGGGCTGCTTGAGTCATCTGAACCGGCACGCGGGTCGCTTTGGACTGCACATCCAGGGCCTCTATGAGTTGTTAGCTGATCACCTGCTTTAGGATGTAGACGAGGCATCCATTAATTTGCGGAGGCCACGTATTCATCACGTTTGTGGAGTAATCCTGAGTCTTGTTCAATCCATTCCAAATTCTTTCTATCTGAAGGAGGTACGAAATGCATCTCTCAATGCACAATTGGATGAGGGCTGAATCGCCCGAGGTCACCATTCGCAGGCTTAAGAAATACGGTTTCGAGAGCCTCGAAATCAGCGGCGAACCAGAGATCTATAACGCCAAAGAGCTGCGTAAGACTCTCAAAGACAACGGCATTCGCTGCTGGGGCGCAGTAACGTTGATGCTCAAAGACCGCAACCTGCTTGCCAAGGATGCAGCACAGCGGGCGCGCTCGGTGAAATACACCAAGAACTGCGTGACACTGGTAAAGGAGATGGAAGGGTACGAACTGACCATCGTCCCAGGCACAGTCGGCAAGATCGTCCCTGAAGCCACGCCCGAGGAAGAATGGAAGTGGGCTGTAGAGAGCCTGAAGGAAGTGCAGGCCTTTGCATCGCCGGCGGGTGTAAAGCTCGCGATTGAACCGCTCAACCGCTTCGAGACTTACTTCTGTTCGCGGGCCGCCCAGGCGATTGCCCTTGCGAAAGCGGTTGGCCCAGAATGCGGCGTATGCCTGGACGCCTTCCACCTCAATGTGGAAGAAGCGGATCCCTACGCAGCGATCAGGTCGGCAAAGGGTCTGTTGGTTGACTTTCACGTTGCCGACACCAATCGCATGGCACCTGGCATGGGTCACTGGGATTGGCTGAAGCTGATCGGCACGCTGAAGCTGATCGGCTACGATGGCGCGCTGACTGCGGAGTTTGTTGCCCCGATTGACCGCACCCCGGCTAATCAGTACCCGAACGCCGTCGAGAAGAACCCGGTGGACATCAGCCCCGAACAGTTAAAGTTCATCCAGGAGCACGGGTCAAGCCTGCTGACCGAAGAGTTCTACGATTGGTTGGTTGCAAAGACATCGGAGACTCTCCTGCCATTAATTAAATAGTCACTGCAATCCAGAGGCAGGGGTGGAAGGTCTCCACTCCTGCCTCTTGGAGGTATACCATGGGCAAAAGAGTTGTGATAATTGGCACTCTGGACACCAAAGGGCCAGAGATTGCCTATCTGCGCGACCGGTTGCAAGCCCTCGGCCTGGAAACAACCGTGGTTGATTCAGGTATTCTGGGCGAGCCAATCGGCATCAGCCTTGAAGTCGGTCGCGATATAAGCCGCGCAGAGGCTGCTCGCTATGCTGGCACGACTATCGAGGCGCTACGCAATGCGGGCAGCCGCGGTAAGGCAGTCGAAGGGATGCGCACGGCCCTCAAGAAATTGACCCTGGAATTCTTCTCTCAGGGCAAGCTGGATGCCATCGTTAGCATGGGCGGCGCAGAGGGGGCTGTGATGGGCGCGGCGGCCATGATGCAATTGCCTGTTGGCGTGCCCAAAGTGTTGGTTTCCCCGATTGCTTCTGGAAAGCACTACTTCGACCCGCTGGTCGGCACCAGCGACATTATGGTCGTTCACTCCATCGTAGACATCCTGGGGTTGAATCCTATTGCGACCACGATCTTTGACAATGTTGCTGCGGCCATCAAGGGGTTGGTCGAACACGGTCACAGGCTGCCAGAGCCTGGCCCCGGAGAAAAATATGTTGCCGTGACAATGCTGGGCAACACCACCAAGGCGGTAATGGCCCTCAAGGATCGGCTGGCCGAACATGGCTACGAGGCGGTCATCTTCCACTCCAACGGTGTCGGCGGCCGGGCCATGGAAGAACTGGCCGAAACCGGACATTTTGTGGGTGTGATTGACTTTACCACCAACGAAACATTCGATCCCATGACTGGTGGCATTCACGACGGAGGCCCCGACCGTCTCAAGCGGGTTGGTCTGCTGGGATTACCGCAGGTCGTCGTCCCTGGCTGTATTGACTTCTGCGTATTCCACGCGGGCGCCATTCCCCCCGCGCTTCAGGGACGCCCTGTGTATGATCACAACCCCGAGTATACACTCGTGCGTGCCACCCACGCAGAGATGGTTGCGCTGGGCCACCTTTTTGCCGAACGCTTGAACCTGACCAAAGGGCCGCTTCGTATCGCCGTCCCGACCCAGGGCCTCTCCATCCCTAACGTACCTGGCGGCCCCTTCTGGAACCCTGAAGCCGACGCGGCCTTCCTGGAAACCCTGCGCGGCGAGATCAGGAAAGACATCCCCATTCTTACCTACGAACGTCATGTCAACGATCCCAAATTTGGCGTCGAGGTCGCTGACCTGTTCATTGATCTGATGAGCAAGGAGTAAAAAATGCTAACTGGAAATGGACGCGACTATAAAGATATTCCCCACCTGACAGAGGGCGATGAAGAATTTCGCAAGAAATTCATCTCTTGGGAATTGGGCGACCTGACCTACGTTGATGTGCAGGAATATCTCAAATCCAAGGATACGATCCTGGTGCCAATGGCCAGCTTCGAGCAACATGGCCAGCACCTCCCGATCTACACCGATACCATCACTGCCATCGAAATTTCCTGTCGGGTATCGGAGATGATTGGCGTGCTGCATTCCCCGCCCATCTGGACGGGCTACTCGCCGCAGCACATGCATAGACCCGGTATGGGGCGCGGCACCATCACCCTGCGCAGCAGCACACTGCTTAACCTGCTATACGATGTTGGGCGCAGCCTGATCCATCACGGCTTCAACCGCATCATCTTCATCAACGGCCATGGCTCCAATGTCAAAGTGGTTGACCCGGTTCTGCGCAAGCTGCGCTACGAGACCGGCGCGCTGATAGGCTTTGTCAAGCCTTATATGGAGAATTACGTTGGCATCCTCGCTGGATTGATGGAAAATCCACCTGAGGAGACGCCCGGTTGGCACTCGAGCGAACTGGAGACCTCCCAAGATCTGGCATGGAATGATAAGTACGTTCGTATGGAACGTGCCAATTTCACCAAGGCGCATGTCCCTGAATTCCTGCCCAGGTCGTTCGAGAAAAAAGACGGCATGCCCGACGTGGAATTTGATGGGTATAAATACTTCGCCTTCCCGATGGATCACCACGAATTCATCGAGAGCGGTGTGATTGGCAACCCGATGCGTGCCACCAAGGAGAAAGGCGAAGAAGCCTTTCGCCGCCTTTCGGAGCATACTGCCCGCGGAATCCTTGAATTGATGAAGGTGCCTGTCAATGTTCATACCCGCGAGTTTATTGACCGGGCACTTTAATTCTTAGAAAGAGTGGACGCGGATTGCACAAATACCCAGGATTCTTTTCACTGCGGCGATAACTCAACAAATTCTCAGGGATTTGCCATGGCGGGGCTGTAAAATGGGAGGGAAGTGCAGGTGGGCGTATGCCCGCCCACACCCTCGCATCTTCCCCCTTTTCACGGGAATTCTCTAAGACCCAATCAACTCGAATCCGTGATTGTCTGTGCGAATCCGTGTCCCTTTTAAAAGCGATGCACATTAAGCTGACTTATGGCCGCCACGGTCTGACGGTAACATTACCCGACACGGTGGATGTGTTGGCGCCGCGCTTCCTGCCCGGTCTGCCCGACGAGCCTGAGGCGTTGCGGGAGGCATTGCGCAATCCTATCGGATCGGCTCCGCTGGCCGAACTCGTCAAGCCTGGCGATAGCGTTGTGGTGGTACATACTGACATCACCCGCGCCACTCCCAACGACCGTATCCTGCCCGTTCTGCTGGACGAATTGGAGACGGCGGGGATTGCGCGGAATAAAATCACCCTGTTAAACGGTTTGGGCACACACCGCCCGCAAACGGAAGCGGAGTTGCGCGTAATGCTCGGCGACCGCATCGTAGAAGGTTACCGCTGCCTCCAACACGACTGCAGCGATGACACTAACCTAGTCTCATTGGGTGAAACTTCGTTGGGACATCCGGTGCGCTTAAATCGCTTTTATCTCGAAGCCGATGTGCGCATCCTGACCGGCTTCATTGAACCTCACTTTTTCGCTGGCTTCAGTGGAGGGCCCAAGGCAGTCATCCCCTCGCTGGCTGGGGCAGAGAGCGTCTATACCAATCACGGGCTTGAGATGATCGCCCACCCCAAAGCGTCCTGGGGAGTCATTGAAGGGAATCCCATCTGGGAGGAAATGCGCGAGGTCGCCTTGCGCACCAATCCCGCTTTCCTGCTGAACGTGTCCCTCAACGTCAGGCAGGAGATCACCGGCATCTTCGCCGGCGATATGCTGTCCGCTTTTGCAACGGGTTGTGCCTTTGTGAAAGAGAACGCCATGCGCGCAGTAGACAAGCCCTACGATATCGTGATTACAACCAACAGCGGCTATCCCCTTGACCAGAACCTGTACCAATCGGTGAAAGGCATGAGTGCCGCCAACCAGATCGTACGGCAGGGAGGTACAATTCTCATCGCCACGGCTTGCGAGGACGGCCTGCCCAATCACGGGCGTTATGCGATGTTGCTGGCCGAGGCCGGCTCACCTCAGAGTGTGGTTGACATAATCTCACAGCCTGGCTTCAGTGCGCAAGATCAGTGGCAAGTGCAAATCCAGGCTCAGATTCAACGCCGCGCAGACGTTTACGTTTACAGCGACGGCCTTTCTGACGAGCAAATCGAACGGGCGTTGTTCATCCCCTGCCGCAGTCTCGAGCAAACGATCTCGCAATTGCAGGAGAAATATGGTTCCCAGGCACGTATCTGTGTCATTCCCGAAGGACCGCAAACGATCCCTTATTTGCGAGGAGATGTATGAACAACAAACAATACCGCATGAGTGAATTCATCAACCCTGCCGACGGACGCAGCCTGGTGGTTGACACCAGCAACGGCCTGGTGCTAGGGGTGCGTCCAGGATTGGAGCATTTTGCAGAAGCCGTCAACCCATTGCTACCGTTATTGGATGGTATCGTCACCAGTCCCGGGCAGGCGCGTAATCTGGGACCACGCACTCGCCAGGAGGCCGCTCTGCTGATACGTGCTGACTGGACCAACGCCCTGCGCGGGGATGACTTCGTGCTGCCACCTGAAACGATCCAATACATTCCCCTTCTGAACCCCGCGGATGCCTTAGACCTGGGCGCCAATGCCCTGGTGATGCACTTCATCCTTGGGCACGAAGAGGAAATCGAAGCCCAGTGCATGCAGCGGGTGGTCAATTTGGCCTTGGAAGGGCTCAACCTGGGCATACCGTTGCTTGTGGATGTACAGCCTATCGGCCCGCGGGTGGTCCTGCTGAACAAAGCCATCGAACTGGGCGTCTCCTACGCTCTTGAAGGAGGCGCTGACGGCATCATCGTGCCTTGGCCGGGAACACAATCCTTTAAGACCATCCAAGCAATGAGCAATGGCCTGCCAGTGTGGGTTAGATCTGGCAGCCTGGAACCGGATTCACCCGAATTGGCTGAAGCCCTGCAACTGGGCGCAGCCGGTTTCTGGCTCGATGAGTGCATCTTCGCGGTCGACGATCCGGCAGCCATCCTGCAGGCTTTGAAGACCCTGGTGCATGCCCCGGTGGTAGTGTGAAATGAAAATCGGACTGCAAACCCGCATGGACCGCTTGTTCAATCGCCATGGCGATGGCCGGGCCATTTGCGTAGCCGCTGACCATGGTTATATGAGTGATGTCACCCCTAATGTAGTCAACCTGCGATCGACCATCGAGGCCGTGATTGCTGGCGGCGTGGATGGCATTTTGCTGGCCCCCGGTCAGGCTCTGCGGCTGGCCCCTCTCTTCAAAGGGCGGGATGGCCCGGCCCTGATCGTGCGCGCCGACTGGATGAATATGCCCCGCTTGGGCACCTCAAATGTGACTAACGCTGTGCCCCAACGCCTGCTAATCAATGAGAAAGTCATCACCGCTGAACAGGCCCTGTCCCTGGGTGCCACTGCCATCACGGTTTATTTGTTTCTAGGTTACAGCGACAAAGTGGAAACCATCGGCATAGACAAGTGTGCAAAGTTCGTCAATGAATGCCGTCGGGCCGGGTTGCCCTGTATCATCGAGCCGCTGGCCTACGGCGGACAGGTGACCGGTGCTAATATTGTTGAGATTCTTACCCTGGGGGCGCGCATGGCAGTAGAGATCGGAGCCGACGCTCTCAAGATCCCTTACACTGGGGATGTGGATTCTTTCCGTAACCTGATCGAGGTCAGCGGCGTGCCAACCCTAGTTTTGGGGGGCGCCCGTTCAGACAACGAGCGCGACGCTTTGGAGCTGTACGCTGAAGCCCATGAAGCCGGGGCCTCCGGTTGCTTGATGGGCCGCAACGTGACCAAATCACCGAACCCCAAAGCGATGATCGAACAACTCAACAACATTGGCCACCACGGCTGGACGGTGGATGAAGCCTTGCGCGGCGTAGCCTGGGATTTCATGCGCTTGAAGGCCAAACCGGCCTTGTGCACTGGCTGCAACTTGTGTGTGGGTGCTTGCGTGGCCAGCCATGGCAACGGTGACTACGGCACCAATCAGGCGCGTTTGCGAATTGAATCCGGGAGCAAACCCGGGCAGCATAAGGTCATGTTCTGCACTATCTGTAAAAAGTGCATCGATGTTTGCCCAACGAAAGCCCTGCGCTGGCACCTCGAGAGCGGCGCAGTGGAACTTCTGCCCGAACACTGTGACAACTGCGCCAAATGTGTGGCCATCTGCCCGACGCAGGTCATTATTCATTCGGAAATGGGCCTCACCTTCGAGGATGGACGTTCGTTGGATTGGTACCCGGTGGTCTGCGACCTGTGCGGCAGCGCGCCGGAATGCGCCCGCATCTGCCCCACCGGGGCAATCTTCATCGCCGAACGCCAAGATTTCAGCCCGGTATTGGAGTAGGAGCACAACATGGACTTGACCCAACGAGCTTACTGTGATCGTATCTTGCGCGTCAATTTGTCGACAGGATCCATTGAAACAACACCCCTGCCCGCAAATGTGATGCCATTGATTCTGGGCGGTAAGGGACTCGGGGCCTGGCTGCTGTGCACCGAACAACCCGCAGGTGTGGATCCGCTCTCGGCGGAAAACCGCATGATCTTCCACAACGGTCCGCTGACCGGCACCACTGCACCCACAGCGGGGCGTTTCGGCGTGACCACCAAAAGCCCAGCCACGGGCACCTATTTCGATGGTTACTGCGGTGGCTATTGGGGCAACATGCTCAAATATGCGGGTTATGATGCCCTGGTTTTAACGGGAGCCGCCCAAAATCCGGTCATGCTGGTCATCGATGGGGACTGGGTGGAAATCCGTCCAGCAGAAAATCTATGGGGCAAGACCATCTCCACGGCCACAAAACAAATCAAAGATGAATTGGGCCACGATTGGCAATCTCTTGTGATCGGCCCTCCCGGAGAAGCACAACGCAATCTGGCCGGGATTTTCAACGAGAGCCGGGCTTTGGCTCGCGGCGGGGTTGGCGCGGTGATGGGTTCGAAGAATCTCAAGGCAATCGCCGTACGCGGCAAAGGGGGCGTGCGCGTCCACGATAAAAGGCAATACGAGCGCGCCCTGCAGTTGTCCTTCCGAGCAGTACGCATGTCGGGTCCGATCAGCATGCTCCGCAAGGAGGGGACGGCTAACATCCTGGAGGTTGTCAACGCGATGGGGGCGCTGCCCACCCGCAACTTCCAGCAGGGACAATTCGAGAAGTCGGACGAGATTTCTGGCACCGCCTTCCGGCAGCACAACTGGGAAAAGGATTACGCCTGTTTTGGCTGCCCAATTGGCTGCAGCAAATGGACCACACCTCTGGAAGATGGCAAGGTCATCGAAGGTCCGGAGTATGAGAGCATCTACGCTCTGGGCTCGAACTGTGCCATTGGCAGCCGGGAGACGATCATCCGACTCAACTGGCTGTGTGACGAATATGGTTTGGACACGATCAGCGTGGGTGGGGTGATCGGCTTCGTAATGGAAATGTTCGAACGCGGCATTGTGGGCGCGGAGACCCTGGATGGGATTTCACCATCCTGGGGGAATGCCGAGGCTGCCATTGCCCTTGTGGAGAAAATGGCAAGAGGTGAGGGCTGCGGCGAGTGGTTGGCACAGGGCGTGGCCTCCATCGCCAAACGCTACCCCGCAGCGAAGGCGTTCGCCATGCACGTCAAAGGGCTGGAAATGCCCGCCTATCATCCGAACGCCGCCAAAGGCACGGCGCTGGCTTACGCAATCTCCGAACGGGGGGCCTGCCATCTGCGAGGCGCGCCTCTGGGCGAGTTATTCAGCGGGGCCGCCGATCCGCTGGTGATTGAGGGAAAACCGCAACTGTTCCGCGATCACCAAGCCGATAAGGCCGTTTGGGATAGTGCCTGTTTGTGCGCCTTCCCGGGATACGGGATGACCCTCAAGGAGTTGTGGCAGTTGGTTAAGGCCGCCACGGGTTTCGACTATCCCAAGGTGGCGGATTTGGAGCGCATTGGGGAGCGTATCTCGACGCTGGCACGCCTCTTCAACGTGCGCGAAGGTTTTTCCCGCGCGGCGGATACCCTGCCAGCACGTAACCTGATTCAGCCCATGACGGTTGGTTCCGCGGGTGGCCAGGTGGTTGACCTGGAGCCTATGCTTGATGAATACTACCGCATCATGGGCTGGGACGCGAATGGTGTCCCGACCCCGGAGCGATTGAAAGAGCTTGGAATATTGGATACGCCTGGGGCTTTCAAAAATGGCGAATAATCCGACTGTATTTTTAATAATGCTGGCGGCTGTAGCGTTTTTGATCAGCCTGTCGAAAGGCGGGTTGGGGGGAATGGCGGGGACATTGTCAACGCCGCTAATGGCGTTGGTGATGCCTGTAAACCAGGTTCTCGGCTTGCTGCTGCCCATCATGCTGCTCGCGGATGTATTTGCCATCGCCTTGCACTGGCGAAAATGGAATGGGCGGTTGGTTTGGCTGTTGATCCCAGGTGCAGTGATAGGGGTGACGATCGGTACGTATTTCATTGCCAACGTCTCGACCAATGTGCTCAAAATTGGGCTGGCCATCATCGCATTGTTGTTCGTGGCTTACAAGGTCCTCGAAAAGCGCATCCTCGGTTCGTTGAAATACCAGGAGCGTAACTGGCACGGCTGGTTGGCAGGTACTACGGCAGGCTTTACATCGGCAATGGCTCATAGCGGCGTGCCACCCATCAGTATTTATCTCATGCTGCAAGATGTATCCCCGAGCGTTTTCATTGCAACCTCAGTTCTGTTCTACGCCATCCTCAACTGGATCAAAGTTCCCTTTTACTTCTTTACTGGGCTGTTTGACTTCCAACGGCTCTGGCAGATTTCGTGGGTGTTCCCGATTGTCCCCTTTGGCGTTTGGATTGGACGCTGGTTGGTGACCAAGGTTTCGAAGAAAATATTTGACAACATCATTCTGGTTCTGTTGGTAGTCACAGCCTTGTTGCTGATCTTCGGCTAGATGCAGGCGATGGCTCTATGACCAAAACTATCGTCATCGCCGGTGCCCTGGATACGAAAGGTCAAGAGTTTGCCTTTCTCAAGGAACTCATCGAGAAAGAAGGCCTCAAGACCCTGGTGATAGACTTCGGCGTGATGGGGGAACCGGCTTTCACGCCGGACATCACTCGCCAGGAAGTCGCAAAAGCAGGTGGCGGGGATTTGGCCTACCTGGCTTCTGGCGAGCACAAAGATGAGGCCATGCGGGTCATGGCGGCTGGCCTGACCGTGGTAGTGCGCCGGCTTTTCGATGAGGGCAAGTTGGATGGGGTCATCGGGATGGGTGGCAGCGGAGGAACGTCGCTCTCAACCACGGCGATGCGGGCGCTGCCGGTCGGCGTTCCCAAAGTAATGGTTTCCACAGTAGGCAGCGGGGATGTCAGCGCCTACGTTGGAACCCGGGATATCTCCATTATGCCATCCGTCGTGGATGTGGCCGGCTTCAATCGGATCAGTCGTGCCATCTACACCAACGCGGCGGGGGCTATCACCGGCATGGTAAAAATGGAAACTGCCAAAGGAGACGAGGGAAAGCCCCTGGTCACTGCCTCGATGTTTGGCAATACCACACTTGCGGTGGATCGGGCGCGCGGTGTATTAGAGGCGCGCGGCTATGAAGTTCTGGTCTTTCATGCCACTGGCACAGGCGGAAAGACAATGGAAGACCTGATCGCAGACGGCTATATTGCAGCGTCGCTGGACATCACCACCACCGAGCTTGCCGACGAAGTTTGCGGCGGATTGTTGAGCGCCGGCCCTGAACGCTGCATGGCTGCCTCGCGCGCCGGTATCCCGGCAGTGCTGGTTCCCGGCTGCGTGGATATGGCTAACTTTTGGGGAATGGATACCGTTCTCCAAAAGTACAGGTCCCGCCAGCTCTATCAGTGGAACCCCAACGTCACCTTGTTACGCACCAATGCCGAAGAAAACAAAAAAATCGGTGAGATGATCGCCGCGGCTGCCAACGCGGCCACCGCGCCGGTTGTCATTTTGATCCCCCTCAGGGGCGTTTCGCAATTGGATAGCCCCGGTGGGGCGTTTTGGGATCCGCTGGCAGATCGCGCCTGCTTCGAGGCCATCAAAAAGAATCTCAAGCCAGGCATCCCGGTCATAGAGATGGACAACAATGTCAATGATCCCGAATTCGCTGACAGGGTGGCTGAGACCTTGTTGGACATGCTGGAGAAATAGGAGATATTCGAAATGGCAATTCCACGTACAGAGATTGTCAAGCGCCTACAGGCTCAGGTAACAGCCGGCAAGCCGATTATCGGGTGCGGGGCGGGTACCGGTATTTCGGCCAAGTTCGCCGAAGCCGGCGGCGCCGACATCATCATCATCTACAACTCAGGACGTTATCGCATGGCCGGGCGTGGCTCGCTGGCGGGACTGCTGCCCTATGGGGATGCCAATGCCATCGTGGTCGAGATGGCAGCCGAGGTATTGCCCGTTGTGAAGAACACCCCGGTTCAGGCTGGTGTCTGCGGTACTGATCCCTTTCGCTTGATGCCCGTCTTTTTGAAGCAGTTGAAAGAGATTGGCTTTTCAGGTGTGCAAAACTTTCCCACCGTTGGGCTGTTCGATGGCAAGTTCCGCGCTAATTTGGAGGCCACTGACATGGGCTATGAAAAAGAGGTCGAAATGATCCGCCTGGCGCATGAGATGGATCTTTTTACCACGCCATATGCCTTTACCGCGGATGAGGCGAAAGCCATGACAAAAGCGGGAGCCGATCTGTTGGTATGCCACGTTGGCTTGACGACCGCTGGCAGCATTGGCGCGGCCGTATCCTTCACCCTTAACGAGGCCATAGATAAAGTAATGGTCATGGCAGAGGCAAGTTGGATGCTACGCAAAGATTTGATGGTGATCTGCCACGGCGGGCCATTTGACGAGCCTGAGAATGTAGGCAAAGCGCTGAAAAAGATGCCTGGCATTGTCGGTTTCTTCGGTGCATCCTCCATTGAGCGCCTGCCGACCGAGTGCGCCATCCGTGGTCAGGTTGAGGCGTTTAAAGGCCTTGAATTAGCAAGATGAAAGCTGAAATCTCTCCTTAAAAAAAAGAGGCGGGAGAATTCCCCACCTTGTGCTAATACAATCTATGCCAAAAGCCCAACTCTTTCTCACCTGCCTCGGCGACCAGTTCTATACAGACACACCCCAAAACATGGTACTTGTTTTAGAGCGCCTCGGAGTGAACCTCATCTTCCCGCCTGAGCAAACCTGCTTGATCGGAACGTTAGGAACCCTGGATTTGGCGCAAGTTGGCGATAGCCTGCCTGGCTGATGTTTCGGCATCGGGTTTTGGCAAGAATTCGCCGGAAACATAGCCCTGGTAACCGACGGCAAAGAGCTAATTCAAAATGGATTTGAAATCCAGATGTCCCGCGCCGGGGTACCTGCGGTTGGAATCGGCCACGTGGAAGTGAAAGATGTGCGCCCCGCACTGTCGGATGCTCACCTCGATGCTCGGCTCCTCGATGTTCATGTGGAAAGTGTCGAGCAGCAGGCCGAAGTTGTCTGTGCCGACGCGGTCGATTAATTCCAACCCCTGGGCGGCGTTGTTGATGAGCGTCGTCTCGTAGCGGTTGATCGGCTCCAATGCGAGCCGAATCCCGTGCGGACGGGCGGCCGCGCTGCACTCGCGTAGGGCTTCCACCAGCCAGTCCATCGCCCGGGTCGGGTCCACGCCCGGCTTGACGATGCCGCGGATCAGGCCGACGATGATGATTGCCCCGAAGCGGGCCGCGCACGGGAAATGGCTTTTGATCCGCTCAATGGCGGCGCGCCGGACCTGCGGGTCCGGGTCGGTGAACGACAGGCCTTCTTCACCCCAGGCCTGACCGGTCCCGATGGCCGGGACGGACAGTATGCACTCCCGGGTCAGCCGTTCCAGCTCTTCGAGTTCGACCAGTTTCGGGTCGCGGAGGGCGAGTTCGACGCCGTCGTATCCCAGACTGGCGATGCACCGCAGGTTCGTCTCCAGGTCGCCTTTGAAGGTGGCAGCCTGGAACTGGGCAGGTTGGGTGGAGAGGACAATGGAAAGTTTCATATTTTGACCATGGACCGTAGACGACAGGCCGCGGTCTATGGTCCATCGTCTACGGTCTGAATGATTTTAACGCGCCATGTACGTGATCTTGCACTCCGAGCGGTCGGTCTGCAACTTGATGACGTTCTCGGGCAGTTCTTCCAACCTGATCTTCTTGGTGCTCATGCGGGTCATGTCCATGCCGGTGGCCATGCACTCGATGACGCGCGGGAAGTTGCCATGTCCGGAGTGACCCTGCGCGCCAACAATGCGCGCCTTGCGCACCTGCAACACCTCGCCGGTGACGGGCATCTTGGCTTCGGCACGGGCGGTGACGACCACTGTGCTTAACAAGGTACGTCCTTCCCAGATGACCTTCTCGATGCCGGGATAGACGACCGCCGGGAGACCGGTGGCTTCCATGAACAGATCGGCGCCCATCCCGCCAGTGATTTCGAGCACGTGCTCGGCGAAGTCTTCCTTGAGCGGGTTCACGTGGTAATCGGCGCCAAGTTTCAGGGCCATATCAGCGCGTTCCTGCTGGGTCTCGGAGATGATGACCTGCGAGGCGCCGGCGCGCTTGAGGATGGCGCAGGCCGCGATCCCAACCGGTCCGCCGCCCAGGATGACGGCCCGGTCACCGGGTCGAATGCCGCCGCCGCGTTCGATGACAGCGTTGTAGGCCACGCAGGTCGGCTCGACCAGGCTGCCGGCGATGAAGATGTCCTCTTCCTTGTAGTTTTTTCGCAACGGCTCCAGGCTCCACAGCGTGCGGGAGGGCAGGACGATGTACTTGGTATAGGCGCCATTGACGTTAAACCCGACTTCATTCAACTGTTCGCAATGGTTGGGCTGGCCGTCGGCGCAGGGTTTACACTGCCCGCACCAGAGCATTTCTTCGGTGGTGACCGCTTCGCCGCCCTTGAAGGGCTTGTTGGTGCGTTTGTCGCGGGCATTTTTGCCCGCTTCGACCACCACGCCGGAGAACTCATGCCCGAGGATCGACGGGAAGCCGGTCAGGCCGGGGTAGTAGATGTAGCCGTCCTTATCCGCCTGCGCCATGTGGACATCCGAGCCGCAGATGCCGCAGGCTTTGACTTCCATCAGCACTTCTTCCGGCCCCGGGGTGGGGATGTCGTATTCGCGGATCTCGAGCCGGGGGTTGCGCCATACCTGGCTACCCAGGTAGGTCTGGCGGCCTTCGATGTCCTTTGAGCCCAGTTTGAACCCCGGCTTGGGGTTCCAGTCGGCGACCAATGTCACGCCTTGCATTTTGCCTTTCATGGTTTTCTCCTTCTAAGAATTTAACACAAAGGACACGAAGGAGCACAAAGAAGAAAAGGCCCCGAGGCTTTCGGTCTCTTTCTCTTAGAGACCTTTGTGCCCTTCGTGTTTATAGGTTTTCCTCTATACTTCCGTCCCTTGACCGATGCGCTGGATGCTGTAGACTGGCTTCCAGCCTTTGCTGAGCGGCTCGCGCAGGTAGGGTTCCATTTCTTTGGCCGTGCGCAGGGTGACTTCCTCCACCGGCGGAACACTTCCAGCGGGGAAGGCTTTGAGCACATCGTCATGCCACAGCGTCAGGTATTTCAAGATGGCAGCCATCGGGCGCTTGGCTTTCTGCGCCGCACCGGACTTGGCTTTGCCAACCACCCCTTCGGGTGTTGCGGCGATTTCGATGGCGAAGTGGCCTTCGCCCTCCGACCAGCGGCTGGGGCGGCCAAATGGGTCGACCGACTTGTCGAAGTGGCCCTCAGGCAGATAGGACTTGCCTTCAGTGTCCACGGCGTACTTCATGTCCACCATTTCGGGGTGCAGCAGCAGGCTCAGGGATGTTTCGGATTCGTCGGCATGGACGAAGTTGGTGCTCATCTGCCCGCCGCGCTCGACGGGGCGGAAGAACTCGCGCACGCCGCGGTGCCAGTCGATGACGCGGAAGATGCCCGGCAACTGGTAGCGCTTCATGAACTCCTGCACCGCCGACTCGAGCATCCACAGGTGGCCGTGGTTGTTGACGATCAACTGCTTGCGGAAACCATCGTTCCACAGGCCGAGCATCACGTCGATCATCATCTCGCGCACCACGTGCTCGCGCACGATCACCGTGCCGGGCATACCCATGTGATGATACGGGTGGCCGCCGTAGTTCAGCGGAGGCAGCGCCAGGTTGACCGGGGCGCCGCGCTTGGCGGTGAAGCGGCGCACACCCTCGCAAATGGCGCTGACGTAGAGCGTATCCGCTGCGCTGGGCAGGTGCTGTCCGTGCAGTTCGGTGCAGCCGACCGGGATGAATACCATATCGTTCTTCTTGCGGTTCTTTTCCACCTGCCAGCTGGTCGTTGTCTGGATGTACGAGCCGGGCTTGCCCCACTCGACTGGCGACGGGACGCCATAATCTGCCAGGATGGCGTCGATCTGCTCGTCGCTGGCCTCCCACACTTCTTTCTTCATCCGCCCGACGGCGTTGTCCTCGAAGAACAGGTCGGGCTGGTTGGTGGGGAGAAATCCTTTCGGTACATTTGGGTTTGACATTGTATTGCTCCTTTTATTCAGGAATTATGAAGAGTGTCCGAAGTCATGCTGCCTTGATCTCATTCACCTTGACTGGCCGGTTCTCGCGCAGCGACTTCCAGGCGGCGTGACCGAGTACCACCGCGGCGCGGCCATCTTTGCCGGTCGTTGGGGTTGGTTTGTCGTCACGGACGCACTCGATAAACTGGCGTACCTCCTCCACGTAGCAAGGGGCGTAACGCTGCATGAAGAAATGCGGCAGTTTGGCCGAGAGAAAGCCGCCCGGTGTGCCCATAACGGAGGTGTTCTCGAATTCATTGTTCGCCATGGCCGTGCCGTTCGAGCAGAACACTTCCAGGCGCTGGTCGTAGCCATAGACCGCCTGGCGGCTGTTGTCGATGGCGCCTACCGCGCCGTTGGCGAACTTGAGCGTAACCACGTTGGTGTCGATGTCACCGAACTCTTTCAGCTCCGGTTCGATCAGCACACCGCCGGTGGCGTAGACCTCTTCGATCTCGCCGACCTGGAAGCGGGCCATATCGAAGTCGTGAATGGTCTGGTCGAGGAACATCCCGCCCGAGACGCGCAAGAATTCCAGGGCGGGTACCTCCGGGTCGCGGTCGGTGATGCGCAGGATGCACGGACGCCCGATCTCACCTGAGGCGACGATGGCGCGCACCTGCTGAAAACTCTTATCGAAGCGGCGGTTGAAACCGACTTGCAGCTTGACCCCGGCCTTCGCGACCACAACCAGCGCCTCGTCGATCTCCTCCAACCCGAGTGCCAGAGGTTTTTCGCAGAAGATGTGCTTGCCGGCTGAGGCCACGTCCTTCATGATGAAGGCGTGCGTGTTGGTGCTGGTGGCGATGAGGATTGCTTCGATCTCCGGATCGGCCAGCAATTCGTGATAATCCTTGACCACCCGCTGGATGTCGAGTCCATCGGCTACCGCCTGGGCAACTTCCAACCGGATGTCGCAGATTGCAACCAGGTCCGCTTCCGGGATTTGCCGAGCGATGTTGCGGACGTGCACGCTCCCCATGCGTCCCGTTCCAATTACGGCGATCTTTACTTTTCGATTCATCTTGGCCTCTCTCTATCCACTGTCGCTGCGCGACAGGGGATGGCTGGGTGGGGGTCTACATCTTCATCACGATCTTCATGGCGCTCTTGGGGTGATACTTGAGCGTTTTCATGTCCAGGCCGAGCAGGTCGAATGCGCCCAGGCCTTCGTCGAACGGGATGACCTTGGTGAAGAACGGCCCCATGTTGAGGCGGTTCTCCTGGTAGATGCGAATGGAGGGCACCATGGTATTCTGACCCAGGTACAGGCCGAGGATCTTGGTGGCCCAGCGGGTGATGTCGTTTGGGACGATGCTGGCGGTGATGGACGAGTCCATCCCGAAGGGCAGCACCTTGCCGCCGGGGGTGACGCACTGGAGTGCCTGCTCGAGGGCGTTGCCGGTGGCCTCGATGAGGATGTCCGCCTTGCGCCCGTAGGTGAAGTCGGTGATTTTTTCGACCACATCCACCTCGTTGGGGTTCCAGACCGTCAGGCCGCATTCCTTCGCCACATTGATGCGGAACGGGTCGATTTCGGTCACGGCTACTTTGGCGGCAATGTTCCTGGCGAACTGGGCGAACAGGTAGCCGATGGGGCCGAAGCCGAGGATCATCACGTAGTCGTAGGGCAGCATCAGCAGGGTGTTCATGCCGTTGACCACCGTCGCCAGGGTCTCGATCTGGGTACCCAGGATGTCGTCGATGTTGTCTGGCAGAATGAAGCACTGCTTCTCGGGAACCAGGCAGTACTCGGCGTAGCCGCCGTCGCGCATCACGCCCAAGGCAGAAGTCTTGATCTCGACGCATTGGCTGCTCAATCCCATGCGGCAGAACGAGCAAAAACCGCAGCGGATGTTATTGTCGATCGCCACCCGGTCGCCGACCTTGACGTAGTGGACGTGAGTGCCGACCTCGACAACCTCGCCGCAGAACTCGTGCCCGAGCACTGTGTTGGGCTTGAAATGGTGCTTGCCTTCGATGATCTTCAGATCCGAGCCGCAGATGCCCACAGCCTTGACCTTGAGCAGCACATCGTCTGGGTCCTTGACGTGGGGGATGGGCTTCTCTTCAAACACAAGTTTGCCGACATCCTTGAAAACATAAGCCTTCATTTTATCCATGTTTTTCTCCTTCTAAGAATTTAAATGATCTCCTGGTGGAGTTTGCACACGTGTGCATAAATTCTGCAAATAAAATCGTAGTAACGACTTTTGTCGGTCGTACTTATGCGACTAAAGTCGCCACTACGAAGGCTTTATCTTTGAATGCGCGCCGAGCCGCCTTTGGCGAAGGCCCGCACCTGCTCTACCGTCGCCATGGTCGTGTCACCCGGGAAGGTGGTCAGCAGCGCGCCGTGCGCCCAGCCCAGGTTGACGGCCTCCTGCTCCGGCTCGCCGGTCAGCAGGCCGTAGAAGAAGCCGGAGGCGAACCCATCCCCGCCCCCCACCCGGTCGTAGACGTCCAGCTCGCAGGTCGGGGAGACGAACGATTGCCCGTTTATCCAGGCCACCGCGCCCCAGGAATGGCGGTTGGTCGAGTGGACCTCGCGCAGGGTGGTGGCGACGATTTTGATCTGCGGGAACTTGCCCACCACGTTGTCGATCATGCCGAAGAAGGCGCCCGGGTCGAGCTTGGACTTTGATCCTGCTTCCGGACCTGGGATGCCGAGTCCGAGCTGGAGGTCCTCCTCATTGCCGACCAGCACGTCCACGTTCTCGACGATGCGGCGGATGACGGATTGGGCGCGTTCCTGTCCACCCCAGATGTTCCAGAGTTTGGTCCGGTAGTTCAGGTCGAAGGATGTCACCGCCCCGGCGGTTTTGGCGGCTTTCATGCCTTCGATGATGACCTCGCCGGTGGTCTCGGAGAGAGCCGCAAAGATACCGCCGCTGTGGAACCAGCGCACGCCGCCGGAGAAGATCTTGTTCCAGTCGAAGTCGCCGGGTTTGAGTTGCGCCGCCGCCTCGTTCGAGCGGTTGTAAAAGACGACCGGGGCGCGCATGCCGAAGCCGCGGTCGCTGTAAATGGTGGCCATATTGGGGCCATTCACCCCATTGTGTTTGTAATACTTATAAAACGGCTGGATGCCCATGGCAAGCACCCGCTCGGCGATCAGATCGCCGATGGGATATTCCACCATCGCTGAGACCATGCCTGTCCGCATGCGAAAGCAATTAGCCAGGTTGGCAGCCACGTTATATTCACCACCGCTGGGATGCACCTGCCACTCAGTGGCTTTGCCGAAAGGAATAATTCCCGAATCGACGCGATGGTTCAGGGCGCCGAGGGAGAGGAAGTCCAGTGCGCCGTTGGGAAGGATGTTGAGGCCGTATTTCATAGTTACTCCTTATTCCAAGTGTCGTTGTGACGAAGCAATCTCCACAGCTTGCGAGGGATTGCTTCGTCGGGTTTCGATACGGCAGAAAAGCACTGCCGACTCAACCCTCCTCGCAATGACACTGCTAATTCCACTCCGTGTGGAAAGTGCCCTCGCGGTCGATCCGCCGGTAGGTGTGGGCGCCGAAATAGTCGCGCTGGGCCTGGGTCAGGTTGGCAGGTAGACGTTCGCTGCGGTAGGCGTCGAAGTAGGCCAGCGAGGCTCCCAGCGCCAGCACCGGGATGCCCATCCCGACTGCTGCCTGTATGACATAACGCCAGGGCTCCTGGCGGCTTTCCACCGCACCCCGAAAAGACTCGTC
>Ga0209746_1000065_pt1 | contig 54207 bp, 42 predicted proteins | sample BarGraNGADG00211_3_FD_184496 | JGI IMG/M metagenome (GOLD analysis project Ga0209746, IMG submission 184496) | Arctic peat soil microbial communities from Barrow, Alaska - Barrow Graham LP Ref core NGADG0011-211 (SPAdes) (version 2) | ecosystem: Environmental > Terrestrial > Soil > Wetlands >... | reverse complement strand
CCACCTGGTGATCGGGCAGCAGCGCTTGGTGAGCCTGAAGGAGCGCGGGCTGGGGTTCTGATAGGCTGATTATCTCAGTTCGCCGCGCTTTCGAAGAGCTGTTCTAGCGCCCTGTAATCCGCGTTCTTCAGCGTCGTGCTCTTGCCGGTGCCGCGCAGCCACTTCTTGAGCCCCTCGACCTGCATGACGGGCACGGCCGGCTCGCTGATCGTTAACTGCACGTTATCGGCCAGGAAGAGCACCACCGGCTGCACAGGAGCCTGCATTTCAGGCGACTTGGTTTTGATCCACTTCTCTAACCGGCCGGCCTGGTCGGCCGCCTCAGCACCCGGATTGCCCAACCCCTCCTGGGCGAAGGCGAAGAAGATGCGGGCCACGTTGAACTTGCTGCTCCAGCGCGAACCGTTCACCGTGACCTTGCCGCCCTGGTCGCGCGTGGCAAAGGCGTAGACCCCCTGCGGGCTGAGCAACACGTAGGGCACGGGCAAGTTCCAGGCGTACAGGTGATACTTATCGTCGAGCCCCTTGAGCTCTTTCTCGATGATTTGGTCCGGGCGGGGCGGTCTTCCCCAGCGGCGCATGGCGTAATTGCCATAGGCGGAGAAAAGCAGGCTCAGAATGATGCCCACCGTCCAGATCAGGATGTTCTGCTGGAGAAAGAAGAATCCGGCCAGCGCCCCGATCGCGCAGATCAGGCCCGCCAGGGTCGCATAGCCTGCATACTTGTTACGCCTGGTGATTAACTTGTCGTTACGCGAGACTTGCATCGAAGAACTTACCTTTCGTTGGGGTATTTGCCGACGACCAGGCAGGCGTTCTGGCCGCCGAAGCCGAAGGAGTTGGACATGGCCAGGTTCACCTGCAGGTGGCGGGCGACGTTGGGCACGTAGTCCAGGTCGCAGGCCGGATCGGGTGTCTGGTAGTTGATGGTCGGATGAACGGTATCGTTGTACACGGAGAAGATCGTGGCGATGCCTTCGATGCCACCGGCGCCCCCGAAGCAGTGGCCGATCATGCTCTTGCTGCTGCTGATCGCCAGCCGGTAGGCGTGGTCGCCGAAAACTCGCTTGATGGCCGCCGTCTCTGCCGCGTCATTGAGCGGGGTGGAGGTGGCGTGGGCGTTGATATAGACCAACCGATCGGGGTCAACCCATGCATCCTTGAGCGCCCAGCGCATCGCGCGCGCCGGCCCGGCGCCATCCGCCTGCGGTTGCGCGATATGGTACGCGTCGGCCGAGGCCGCCTGGCCGAGCAGCTCGGCGTAGATGTGGGCGCCGCGCGCCAGGGCATGCTCCAACGCCTCGATCACGACGATGCCCGCCCCTTCGCCGATCACGATACCGTCGCGCGTCGCGTCGAAGGGCCGGCTGGCACGCGCCGGCTCATCGTTGTGGGCTGAGAGCGCACGCAGGGCGGCAAAACCACCGAACATCAGCGGCGTTACCTGCGCGTCGACGCCGCCGGCGAACATCACGTCGGTGGTGCCGCGCCGGATCATCTCCATGGCATCGCCGATCGCCTGCGTTCCAGAAGCGCAGGCGGTCACCACCGTAGACAGGGGACCGAGGCAACGTTGGTCCAGCCCAACATGGAAGGCCGGCATGTTGCACAGGGACTCCAGGCCGGTGTGCGGGGTGGTGCGCACCACGCCGGTGGAGGCAAGCCTGCCCAGCGGCTCGGAAAGCAGGTCGACGCCGCCGATGCCGGTGCCCAGGATGACCCCGACTCGCTCGCGGTCCTCCTTTTCCCAATCCAGGCCGGCATCCGTGACGGCCTCTCGGCCGGCCACGATGGCAAGCTGCGAACAGCGCGCCATGCGTCGGGCTTCTTTGGGATCCAGGTGGGCGTTGGGGTCGAACCCTTTGACCTCAGCCGCGATGCTGGCGGGATAGGGGCTGGGATCAAACGCTGTCACGGCGCCCACACCCGAACGCCCGGCCACCAGCGATTGCCAGGTTTCCAGCGCGGTATTGCCGACCGGTGTCACGGCGCCCATGCCGGTTACCACCACCCGTCGCCGCTCGTATGCCATTGTCAACTCCTCCCAGGCTAGAACTTACGCTGTCACGCGCTGCGTTGCCAACTCGGCCTTAATCGTGCCCACCAGGTCCTGCTGCACGCCCGCGACAGCCATGCGAATCATGTGCTGGATGGCTTTAGCGTCACTGCGGCCGTGGCCGATGACGACTACGCCGTTGACGCCCAGCAGCAGCGCCCCACCCACTTCGCGCCAGTCCATACGCTTGCGCAGCCCGCTCACGCTCGGGTAGAGCAGCGCCAGGCCGGGTAGCATCAGGAGCGCACCGGGCGCCATCAGCGCCAGGCCAAGTTTGTTGCGCCAACCGTCGGTGAACTCGTGGGCCAGGGTTTTCACCAGGAACGAGACCACTCCTTCGGTCAGCTTGACGACCACATTGCCGGTCAGGCCGTCGGTGACCACTACGTTCGCCAGTCCCTTGCCGATGTCTTTGCCTTCCACGTTACCGATGAAGTTAAGGCCGCTGGCCTGCAACAGCGGGTAGGTGTCGCGGATCAGCATGCTGCCCTTGTCGGCCTCTTCGCCGGTGGAGACGATGCCCACGCTGGGCCTGGCAATGCCGAATAACGCGCGTGCGTAGATGCTGCCCATGGTGGCAAATTGCACCAGGTATTCGGGCTTGCAATCGGCGTTAGCCCCAGTATCGATGAGCAGGCAGGGATTTGGGGACGCCGGGTAGAGGGCACACAAGGCCGGACGCTCGACGCCAGGGATGCGACCCAGGCCAAAGAGCCCGGCGGCCATGCCCGCTCCCGAGTTGCCGGCAGTCGCAAAGGCATCGGCCCGTCCCTCCTTGACCAGCCGCACACCGACCATCATGGAGGAGTCTTTCTTGGACTTCACCGCCATGGTGTGCTCGGCCATCTCTACAATCTGTGAGGCATGGACGATTTGGATCGGCAACTTGCTTGTGTCGCCGTGCTTCGCAAGCTCGGCGCGCACCTGATCCTCGATGCCGACCAGGATGATCTCTGTGCCTTGCTCCCGTGCCTCGGCAACGGCGCCGGCTACCACAACACCGGGCGCGTGATCACCGCCCATGGCATCCACGACGATTTTCAAGGGCCTGTCCTCCTCAAAATCAACTGAGTGCTGAAAGAGCTTGTGAACGCGGACGCGTGAACACACAGTATACTGTACTGCCGGTCAGTTGACAAGCAGCCTGAAGTGGTTATAATGACAGCGTACGGTAAATTGCCCCCGTGGTGGAATTGGCATACACGGCAGGTTGAGGGCCTGTGTCCTTTAGGACGTGCCCGTTCGAGTCGGGCCGGGGGCACCTGTTTTCTTCACTGGAACAACTTGCGGCAGATTGCTCTACTGGGACCGAGACGCTAGCGTGCCTCGGTCTTTTTCATTGTTTCATAGTCAGCAGGCGCACCAGGTCGCCCACCGGCTGCCCGACCAGCCCCGGTAAAGTGATGCCCAAATCTTCGGTTCGGTAGAGCGGGCGCCGTGCGGCCACGCCCGGCAAGAATTCCTCCAGCGCGGGATTGCCCTCGACGCCGGCTAGAGCGGGGTGATGTGCGGCCAGGGTAGCGCGGTACCAATCGAAGCCATACAGATTGACGTTCAGTGGCGCCAGATCAGGACGGATGCGCAGGCCATAGATCATATACCACAGTGCGAAGGTGGTCTCGTTGCCCGCCGTGAGAATCACACCGCCGGGCTGCGCTTCGGCAGCCACTCGCGCGACGAAAGCCTGGGCGGCCTGGTCGCGGCTCAGGTCCATCGATCGTCCGAAGCGGACAATCGAGCGGGCGGGCAAGATCAGTGTGACCGCAAGGGCCAGGGCGGGCAAGGCGCGAGCTGCCAGGCCGGAAGTTCGCCGCCACCTGTCCATACTCCGCGCCCGCTGAAGCACGCCCTCCAGGAGCTCAAATCCTACGGCCAGCCCTTGCGCCAGCCAAAGGTCCATGACGGCCCAAACAGGCAGCAAGTAAACGTACGAGTCTGCCGCGTTATAGCCGATGGCGAAGACGCTGTAGACAACTGCGATCATGACCGTCAGCCACCAAAGCGCGCGGTCCCTTGTCTCCAGGCGCCAAAGACCGGCGAGCGCGAGGGCGGCGCCCCACGGGCCGAACTGGCGCAGTCCTTCCCCGGCCCAGGCCGCCAGTCGCAACGGCAGCCAGCCGGGCTCGAGAGCGAAGGCGAGCGGATGATAGAGTTGGCCGGAGACCATCCACCAGAAGCGGGACAGGCTATCTGGATTCCCCCAATTAACGGGTGGATTGCTTGCCGCCGCCCAGGGCAGGTAGGCGTACAGGCCCAGGCCGGCGACGGTCGCGAGCGCGAACAGCCACCAGCGCGCGGGTAGAAATTGCCCCAGGACCCGGCTTTCGCCGGCGAAAGCCGGGTCCTTTTGTCTCAGTTTGCCCACCTGCCAGAACCAGGCTGCCATGCCCGCTAACAACAGTGCGAGGGAGAGATGATTGCCCAGCCCGGCTCCGAAGGTCAGGCCGGCCGCGGCCGGCCACAGTCCCCCACCGCGCCTCTTCTGCGCTGATTGCCGCCAGCCCCAGACCAGCCACAGCAGAGCCACCACAGTCAGGGCGTTCAGTGTGTAAACCTCGGTGATAACCGCCTGGCTCCAGAGAGCCGGCGAGGCCGCCCAGGCCAAGGCTGCCCCCAGCGCCAGGACCCCCCGCCAGGCGGCGCCGTGCGGCCCGCTGAGGAGAGTAGAGTCCTGCCTTTGGGAACCGAGCATGCGACACGCCAGCCCGGCCAAGAGGCCAACTGCCAGGGCAGCACACGCCGCCGACAACCAGTTGCCGGCACGCGCCGGGTTGCCGGGCGCCAGGGCGATGCTGATACGCAGAAGCAGCACAAAGGTCGGGTAGCCGGGAGGATGGGGTACGCCGCGCGTCAAAGCGGCCGCGAGCAAGTCGCCGCCATCCGCGCCGTCGTGTGCCCAGGTCAGGCCGGGCGCCAGGGTGCGGGCGTAGAGCAGGAGCGCAAGGGCGCCGGCCAGCGACGCGGGCAGGATGCAGGCGGCCCGGCTGTCGGACCTTGGACTTTGGGCCGCCGGTGTCTTGTGCATCTCAACTGCTGGGCTTGGCGATCACGATCAGCCGGTAAGTGTTGGACCAGGGGGGCCAACAAGTGGTGATGGTGAGGCGGGTATCGCCGGTCGGCTGAATATATTCCGCGTTGGCCAGCCTTTGCGAGAGCGGTACGCCCGAGTCGTGCACGCGCAGGAAATCGGTTATTACGTAGTCGAAGCGCCGGCCGTCGGCTGCGTCGAGCTCGATCAGCCGCCCGTCGAGCAGGTGCGAGCGTTCGGTGGCTTTGTCGACCACTTCTGTCTTGCCGCCCCATGCCTGGCTGATGGCCATGAAAACGCGCCCGTAGATATTGTTATGCCCGGAGATCACCACGTTGCCCGGCTCGCCCAACGCTGCGCTGTTGACCGCATGGCCGCCGGCGTACTCCGGGATCTGCCATTCGGAATCGATCCCATTGGCGGTCTTGACCTCGTGCCAGGTCATTTCCTGCACGGGGACGTTGATGCCCAGGTCCGGGATGACGATGCGCAGCGGTGCGCTGGGTGGCAGCGGCGTGGGCGATGACGTGTTGGTCGGCGACGGGGTCGCGGTGAGTGACTGGACCGCGGTGGGTGACGGGATCGCCGTCGACGCCGGGCTCGGCGTCGCAGCAGGTGAGCCGGTTTCCGTGGCCGGCGCCTCCAGAACGGCGCCCGGCCCGCCCGTTGGGCCAGTCAGGGCCGTGCCCTGTGCTAGGGCGGGCCACGCAGGCAGCGCAGTTGGCGTTTCAGATTGGAGCGCGCTACCCGGCTGCTGGCTGGCGACGGCCAGCGCGACCGCTGCCGGCCGTTCGGGGGGCAGGTTTTGCAGGCGCATCTGAACCAGGTCGGCCTGAATACGCTCCCAGGCGAAGCCGATGCCTGCGCCCAAAACAAGCAGCACGCCGACGGCCATCAGAACTGTCCCTAGCCTCTGCTTGTTGCTTAACAGAGTCATGATACATTTCTCTCCTGACCGAATATCGCGCTGATTAAAAGACTTTGTCCTGACCGTGAAAGCAAGAACGCTTCCGTTCAATCGATCTGCAGGCGCGCGGCCGTACGTGACGGCGGGCGAACGAGAGAATGCCGGTGTGAACCTTACTTGTCCTTCCGCTCTGAATTTGCTATCATGGCGCTTGAGGCGTCAATGATCAGTTATCAGCTACGGCAACGCGAGTATCTCCTGCAGATCAGTCGGGCGATGACGGCTCGCCTGGATCTGCCATCGCTGCTCGGCCTTATCCTGACCAGCGCGGCCGACATGGTGCGTGGCGAGGCGGGGGTGATCGCCCTACGCTCTGGCGAGAGCAGTACCACTCTGACCATCCGGGCCAGTTACGGCATCCCGCATACGCTGCTGCCGCGCTTTGCTCCACTACTCAGCGGATTTCCCGTCGATGCGGCCGAATACGCCATCCCCGACCTGCAGGTCCGGTTGAGCAAGGTCGTGCAGTCCATCCGCCTCCCCTTGCACCAGGTGATTGCCCTGCCGCTCACCTTCGAGGAGCGGCTGTTGGGCGTCATCTACCTCTTCCGCAGCGGCGGGGTCGAGTTCTCCACGAATGACCGCAGCGTGCTGGTGAGTTTTGGCGACCAGGCAGCGATCGCTGTGCGCAATGCCCAATTATACCAGCAAGTGAGCGCCGAGAAGCAACAGCTGGACGCCGTGATCCAGAACAGCGCGAATGGCATCATGATTCTCGACCCATCGCTGCGCATCCGTGCGTTCAACCGTGCGCTGAGCCGCATCACCGGCTGGCCGCCCGAACAGGCGATTGGCCGCCCCTGCTATCAGGTGTTGGCCCTGGATGAGGTGGTAGGCAAGGATATCTGCGCCTCTGACCGGGCGGAAGTGGCCTTCGAGGGCGACGAACCGGCCGTCGCGGAGGGCACGCTGACGCGGCCGGGCGGAGCGCGGGCGACGGTCAGCGTGACCTACACGCCCTTGTACGACGAGACCGGCCAATTAAGTGATGTGATCGCCAACGTCACCGATATTACGCGCTTCCGTGAAGCCGAAGAGATGAAGACGACCTTCGTCTCCGTTGTGTCGCACGAGTTGAAAACGCCGGTGTCGCTGATCAAGGGCTACGCAAGCACGTTGGCGCGCGAGGACGCGCAGTGGGACATGGCGACCCTGCGCGAGGGACTGCAGGTGATTGGTGACGAAGCCGACCGTTTGAACGGCTTGATCAACAACCTGCTGGATGCGTCACGCATTCAGGCCGGCGCGTTCCACATCGAGCGAGGTGACGTATCATTGCCGCGCCTGGCGGAAAAGGTCGTGGAAAGCTTTCGTACGCAGACAACCATGCATCGCTTTTCGTTGGATTTCCCGCCTGATTATCCTTGCGTGGTCGGCGACGAGGAACGCTTGCGCCAGGTCTTCAACAACCTGCTGAGCAACGCCATCAAATACGCCCCTCAGGGGGGCGAGATCCGCGTCGGCGGTTGGGTGGAGGCCGACAACGTCGTGGCCTACGTGGCCGATCAGGGGATCGGCATTCCCCAGGACGAACAGGGGCAGCTTTTCCAGCGCTTCCACCGGGTGGATTCGAGTTTGCGGCGCAGCACGCAGGGAGCGGGCCTGGGCCTGTACCTGTGTAACTCGATCATTGAGGCGCATGGCGGGCGCATCTGGTTGCGCAGCGAGCCTGGCAAGGGTACGACGGTCTTTTTTGCTTTGCCCTTGGAGAATGATCCACAATGAAGAAACGGGTACTGGTTGTCGACGACGAGCCGCGCATGCGCCGCTTCGTGCGCATGAATCTCGAGCTCGAAAACTATGAGGTGAGCGAAGCGGATAATGGCCTGGACGCGCTGAATAAGGTGCGGGAAGAGCTGCCCGACCTGGTCGTGCTCGACGTAATGATGCCGGTACTGGATGGCTTCGAAACGCTCGGCAAGATCCGCGAGTTCTCATCGGTGCCGGTGATTATGCTGACCGTCAAAGGGGACGAGCCAGATCTCATCCGCGGCTTGGATTTTGGCGCCGACGATTATATGACCAAGCCCTTCAGCCCGCGCGAGCTATCCAGCCGCATTCGCGCCGTGATGCGTCGGGTGGAACCGACGCTCCCGCAGAGCGAGGAACCGCTCGTGATCGACGAAGACCTGGCCATCGATTTCCCGCGGCGCGAGGTGATAGTGCGCGGCGAACGAATCAAGCTGCGCCCCACCGAATACCGGCTCTTGGTCCATCTGGTGGAAAACGCCGGCTGGATTGTGCAGCATGAAACGCTGCTCTCTAAGGTGTGGGGACCGGAGTACCGCGACGACAGCCAGTTGCTGCGGCTGTATGTCACCTACCTGCGCAAAAAGATCGAGCCCGACCCGGCCAATCCGCGCTACATCCTGACCGAGCGCGGTGTGGGCTACAGGTTCATGGACTACAAAAAGAACGGGAGGCAGAGCGAGTCGCGCAAGAAGTAAGTCGAGCGGCTTTGTCAGTTGCCGCCGGTCACCGTTATGTGCACTTCGAGCCGGCCTGCCGGCTTCCCTCCGTGTAACTCCGTTATCGACAGCGCATACTGAGCGCCTGGCTGGGCGGCGGCGGGTATCGTCACGGGTAGGCTTGCCAGGCGGCGTTCTCCGGCCAGCATGGTGAGTTGGCCGATGATTGCCCCAACTACACTCCCGAACACGATCGTATCCAGCAATCCCCTGTTCTCCCCGGCCGCGAGCGCGCTGCGCTGGTCCCCGAGCGGGATCAGGCTGAGCGCGCCAAGCGTCGCGTCGGAGGGCAGGTTGCCGCGGTCAATCTCAAAGCTGATTTCACCCAGAATCCCCGGCAACCCTTGAACCACGAAGTTGATCGTGCCCGTGGCGGCCGGACTCAGCTCCAGCAACCCCAGGTTGTTTTGCGCCACGTTGTGGTCGGTCGTCGGGTCCGTCGCGGCGGCCGAGCTAGCCAGGCGGGCCTGCAAGGCGTACCCCTGCATGGCGCCGGGCGCCGGAAGCGCCGGCGCCGTCCAGGCTATCGAGACCGCGGCCGGGTCATCCCCACCCGGTTCGTTAACCGGCGGGACCTGCTCTAAGCTGCCGTCCCCCGCGGCCTGCCAATCCGCCGGCGGCACGCAGGGCGCGAGGGGCGCCGTGAACGCCTCCACCTTAACACTGTAGGCGTAGGCCGGACCGGCGTTCACCACGTTGACGTATAGATGGTTGGGCTGGCCGGCGACCGGGGCCTGCGGCGCAGGCATCCCATCCGGCGATTGGCGCAGCCACACATCCGGGCTGGTCCAGGCCGGTTGCGCCAATGGGCGCGCGCCGATGTCGTTGGGGTTATCTCGCAGGAAGAGACTGGTTTGCGTGACGCGCTCGGCGCTGAAGGCGCCTTGCCCAAAACGCGCGATATACGCATAGGGGATGTAGCCGTAGCCGGGCTGCAGAACACTTTCGTACGACCAGGGCTGCCAGGAATTGCGCAGCAGGAAATAACCACCACCGGGCGCTCCAGGATCGTCCTGGTAGCCCACCAGAGCCATCGCGTGCCCGCCGTCGGGTTGCTCGCCGGGCAAGGGCAGCGTAAGCTTACCCCAACGTTGATTGGCCGAAGAGTAGTACCAGCTATCGAATACCGCCACAGCGAAGGCGACGACATGTCCTTCGTTGAGGCGCGTCTTGATGCCGGTTATGTCGATGCGGTTGAATTCGATGGTCTTCGCGATGCAAAAGGCGCGATCGCCGTTTGCGGCAGCCGGCGGGGGCGGACCCTGGCCCTCGTCGCCCTTATGCGCCATCACATATGACCACAGGCTTTCCCGAGGTGCGCCGGCCTCAGTCAGACAGCGCATGGCAGTTGAAAGGTAAGTGCCTTCGGCCGTGGGAATGCCGTCGTGACCCTTGCACCACCAGTAGACGAATTGCTCGGACAGGTCGAGATCGCGCGCATTGCCGGCCAGGATCTCCAGATGTTCGCGCATCGCGAGCACGGCGTGTGCCACGCACGTGCCACGCGCGCCCTGGTTGCGTATGGGTGGCAGTTCGCTCAGGCGGTTCACGCTTTCGGGCAGGGGTGGCGGCGCGCCGGGTACGTAGAAGGGCAACAGGCTGCGCCTGGCAGCCTCGGCGGCCGGTTCCTGGAGGATCGCGCCGCGCCCGTATTGCGCGACCAGGGCGGCCGGCGCAAAAGCCGGTGCGGCGCGGCGAACGGCTGGGATGGCGGCCTGGCCGGCCTGAACGAGCGCATCCAGGCCGGCCGCGTCCACGCCGAGCGCCTGCGCAAGCAGCACGCGGGTGGGGGCGTAACCGGAAGCGACGCCGATGAGATCCTGGGCCGTAGTGATCCAGCAGTTGTTGAGGAGCGTGGCCTGCACGGGCGTCAGACCGCGCACCCGTGCCAGCGGCACACCCGAGGGAATCAATTCCGGTGGGGCCATGGAAGCCATCCTTCTGCCAGGGAGATGCAGAATATTGCCCGGCGCCTGCAGCGTCGCAGGCGCCGGCAGATAAGGGTGCTAAATGAGGCCTACTTGCTTGCCCACCTGCTCAAAAATACTCAGCACCCGGTCAAGCTGCTCGTCGGTGTGCGTGGCCATATAGCTTGTGCGCAGCAACTCGTGGCCGGGCGGGACGCCGGGCGAAAGGACCGGGTTGACAAAGACGCCCGCGTTGAACAGCAGATGCCAGGTCATGATCGTCCGGTCGAGATCGCCGATGATGATCGGGATGACCGGCGTGCAGGAGGTGCCGGTGTCGAAGCCCAGTTGCTGGAAACCGATGCGCATCTTTTCCGCCACCTGGTGCAGGCGCGCGATGCGCTCAGGTTCCTCGATCATCACCTGCAGGGCCGCGCGCGCCGCGGCTGCGTTGGCCGGCGGGATGCTAGCGCTGAATATGAAGGCTCGGGCGTGATGCTTGATGTAGTGGATGATCGGCTCGTCGCCGGCAATGAAGCCGCCCAACGAGGCGAGGGATTTTGAGAAGGTAGACATGATCAGGTCGACACCGTCGGTCATGCCGAAGTGGGTTGCCGTCCCCCGCCCGCCGCCGAGCACGCCGATGGCGTGCGCGTCGTCGACCATCAGCCGGGCGCCATACTTCTTGCATAGCGGCACGATTTCCGGCAAGGGCGCAATATCGCCTTCCATGCTGAATAGCCCGTCGACCGCGACCATTTTACCCTTGCTGTCGGAAATGCTGGCCAGGGTCCGTTCCAGATCGGCCATGTCGTTGTGGCGGTAGCGCTTGATCTCGCCGTAGCTCAGCCGGGCACCGTCGACAATGCTGGCATGATCGTCCTTATCGAGGACGACTACGTCGCCGCGGCTGACCAGCGCGCTGATGGTGCCCAGGTTGGTCTGCATTCCGGTCGAGAAGACGATGGCAGCCTCCTTCCCGACATAGGCGGCCAACTCGCATTCCAGTTGCTCGTGCATCTCGAGGGTGCCGTTCAGAAAGCGCGAGCCTGTGCAGCTTGTACCGTAATGCGCCAACGCCTCTTGCGCGGCCTGCCTGACCTTGGGATGGGTGGTCAGGCCCAGGTAGTTGTTGGACCCGCACATGATCAGCCGGTGGCCGCGAATCACCGCCTCGGTCCCCTCATTTTCGGTAAGCGGGATGAAGTAGGGGTAGATGCCGCTGGCGATGGCTTCCTTGGCCTGAGTGAACTGATAACACTTGGCGAACAGATCCATGAACGAAGGTACTCCTTATAATTACTTGTGCGCCTGCTTGCGCGCCTGGGCGACCATATAGTCCATCACCGGATATTGAAGGGGTCCGGTCAGCCCGATGAGCCAATAATAGAGTTTCCCATCCAAACCGGGAATAACCATGTAACGATTGCGCGCCACCCCATTCAGCATCTCCTTCGCCGCCTTTTCCGGGGTGAGCGTCTTGGCGGAGCCCTCAATCGAATGCGTCTCGGCCGGCTTGGTCAGGTTTTCCCTTGCCAGTCCGGGCGTATCCATATTGGGGGGCAGAACGAGAGTGACCCGGATGCCATGCGCTTTCATCTCGAAGCGCAGGACATCTGAGAAGTAGCGAACTGCGGCTTTCGCGGCCCCATACGCCGTGTAGCCGAAGGTACCGATGAGGGTCGCCTGCGAGCAAACGTTGACAATGTGCCCACTGCGGCGGGCGATCATGCCGGGCAGAACCGCGCGCACCGTATAGACAGTACTGAAGTAATTGACGTCCATCATCTCGTGGTAAACGGACGGATCGAGGTCCTGGCAGTAACCGGGCATGGCCGCGCCTGCGGAGTTAATGACGAGATCGGGAAGGCCAATCGCCTGGGTCACATCCTGAACGGCGGCGCCGGCGCGTGCCGGGTCGGAGAGATCGGCGGAGGTGGCGCCGAAAGATTGGTGCGGGTCGACCCGAGCAGCCTCGACTTCGGACAATGCGGTCGCCAGGCGCGCCTGGTCACGAGCAACCACCCAGACGTGCGCGCCCTGCGCAGCCAGCAGTTTAGCCGTGGCGAGCCCCAAACCGCTCGACCCGCCTGTGACAAGGGCAATACGGTTCTTGAAATCCATAGAAAAGCTACACCTCTCAGAGTCAGGAGACAAAGTCCGCTTTACCGTGGGCCAAGGGTGAGCTTTATTACATTCAGTGAATTATAGCATGGCTGCGGCACTATGCAAACGGCCGGACGCCGGGAAGCCGATGGCGAGACCTTATGTCCCGACACAGATCGCGCGCAAGAGAGCCAGCGTGAGCGCCTTCGTGTCCAGCGCGTAATCGTGATCGAGAACCGGGCCGACGCAGGCCGGACAGCCATGCTCGCAGGGACAGGCGAGAACCTGGTCATGCGCTGCCCGCAACAATGTGGGCATGAGCCGGTACAACTCGGCAGCGTAGCCGATGCCGGCCGGGATTTTCTCATAGATAGTAATGGTCGGCCGCTTGCTCTCGGCAGCCTGCGGCTCCACCACCAGCCCCAGGTCGCGCGGGTCGCACATCAGGTAGAGTGGTGCGACGCCATCCAGCAAGCCCGCCAGGCCGCCCAGCCCGGAACGAGTACGTACGCTGTTCTCCGCCCGATAATGGCAGGAGGAGCACAGGGTAGCCAGGTTGTCGAGAACGTTCGCCGCCCGCCAGGCCTCATCGGCCGGCAAGCCTGGGCGCAGGCTGGCGTTGGCCACAAAAGCCCGAAATGGGATCTTGTGGTGCAGGTCGTGCTGTTTGCCCTCACGCTCGGGGACGCCGCAGCTCTGGCAGCGGTAGCCGTCGCGTGCCCGCGCGGCGGCCCGTTGCGTTTGCCAGTTTGACCCGTACTCGTTGGGGTCCGACAGCCATTCTCCAGCCTCCTTGAGCTGGTCGATCAGGGTTTCCGAAAGGGCCAGCCAGCACGCCGTGGTCTCCAGCACCTGCTCCGGGAGGTCGATAACGCCGAAACCGAGCACTTCGTGCGAGCCTTGGCGCTGGATACGGTAGCCGGTTGCCTTCGAGACGACCCGTACATCCCCCCAAACTATCTTCATGCCGGCAGGCGAATCGGCCGTTTCCATGTCCTTGCCGTCTAACGGGTTGGGCGTGACCGGGGGGCTGCTTGCCGGCAATTCCCGATCGTCGCTTCCCCCCACCTGGCCGGCCAGCGGCAGAAGCTCGGTCCTGGCCTCGTGTTCGGCTAAAACCTTCACTTCCTCGCCGATCATCGAGCGAGTGTAGTAATCGACTGCGACGTGGCGCACGTGGGCGATCCCCTCCTGCCAATCCAGCCGCTCTACCAGGTAGGTCTCGCCGCCGTGGATGTAAATAGCCCCCTCGTAAGCCAGTTGTGGGACACCAAAACGCTCCAGCTCGCCGATAACCTGCGGCTTGCCTTCAGCATCCGCGGCCTGGATGACCACGCGGTCCGCTGAGCCGGTGCGCAGGCTGACCTTGGCGGCAGGATAGCCCTCGCCGCCCCAGTAGAAGCGCCCGCCGGCCTCGTAAAGCTCACCGGCGCCGGCCAGGTACTCCAATATGCCGTCGATCGGTGGCGCGGAACCGAAGTGTTCGCCGGCTCTGAAAGGCAGCTCGGCGGCCGCGCACGCCAGGTGATCCGCGAGGATCAGCGGGTTATCCGGGTTGACCAGCGCCCGCTCGGGGCTGCGCTCGAAAAGATATTCGGGGTGAGCGATCATGTACTGGTCCAATGGCTCGGCTGAGGCGATCAGAACACCCGCGGCCGCCTCCTGGCGCCGGCCCGCCCGGCCGATCTGCTGCCAGGTACTGGCAATCGTGCCGGGGTAGCCGGCCAGCAGCGCTGCGCCCAATTGACCGATGTCGATGCCCAGCTCAAGCGCCGTGGTAGCCACCACCGCGCGCACGCTGCCCTCACGCAGCCCGCGCTCGATCTCTCGCCGTTCGTGCGGCAGGTAGCCGCCGCGGTAACCACGGATGGCCGACTTGAGATTCTGGGATCTGGGCCCTGGGCCTACCTCAGCCCCCTGGTCGCGCATTTCCAGGAGGATCAGCTCGGTGTTGAGACGCGAGCCGGTGAAGACGATAGTCTGCACGCCATGCGCCAGAAAGTGCGCCGCCCAGTCGGCGGCTTCCAGGCCGCTGCTGCGGCGGATACCCAGGGACGGGTCGACCATAGGCGGGTTGCAGAAGATGATGTTGCGTTCCCCCTGCGGCGCGCCATTTTGCTCGGGGCCGATCACCGTGACCGGCTTTTCCACCATCCACTCGGCAAGCTGGGCCGGGTTGGCGATTGTCGCGGACGCGAGAATGAACTGCGGGTCGTTGCCATAAAAGCGGCAGATGCGGCGCAAACGCCGCAGCACATTGGCGACATGGGAACCGAACACCCCGCGGTAAACGTGCATCTCGTCGACGACGACCACGCGCAAGTGCGTGAAGAAGCTCGCCCAGCGCGTATGTTGTGGTAGGATACCGGCATGCAGCATGTCGGGGTTGGACAGGATGATGCGTGCCCCGTCGCGTATTTTCGCCCGCTGGCCGGGCGGTGTGTCGCCGTCGTAAGTATTACAGGTCAATGCACTCTGCGGGCCCGCAGCGGAGGAGCGGAGTGGCGCGATCAGGTCATGCAGCGCGGCCAGCTGGTCTTGCGCCAGGGCCTTAGTAGGGAAGAGATAGAGCGCACGCGCCTGCGGGTCGGCCAGCAAGCACTGGAGCACGGGCAAGTTGTAACACAAGGTCTTGCCGCTGGCAGCCGGAGTGACGACCGCCACCTGGTCGCCCTGCAGCGCGGCGGCGATGGCCTGCGCCTGGTGGGTGTAGAGCTCGGACAGGCCCCCTTGGCGCAGCGCGTCAACCAGGCGCCCGTCAAGACCGGCGGGATAGGGTGCGTAGCGTGCCGCACGGGCAGGCAGGCGCCGCCAGGCAGTGACAGTATGCATGCGCTTCGGTTCCAGCCGCAACGCCTGCAGTGCTTCGGCCATGGACATGCGGCCATTATACTCGGATAATCCCCAGGGCAAAACCAGGCCAATTTGGCCAATTCCGGGCTTTGACGAATGGCCGCCGTCGATAGCCATCTATGATGGCCGACATCGATGACGACCATCATAGTAAAGCTCTGTGGAATCTGGCATAATAGAACCTGTCTGGACTCTGACAGTGTTGTCAGTCTACGAGGTGAAAGATGGGCGACCAGTGGGTGGATTATCGCATAGCAGAGCACCCGATTCTATCCGTCGCACCGCGTGCGTGCGTGGCGTTTTACTGGCAGGGGCGGGAGTTGATGGCCCGGGAAGGGGAGACCATCGCTTCCGCCATTTTCGCGAACGGTATTCGCACTTTTGGGCACCATGCCAGGGACGGGTCGCCGCAGGGCATCTTCTGCGCCAACGGGCAATGCGCGCAGTGTCTGGTGCTGGCCGATGGCAAGCCGGTAAAGTCCTGCATGGAACCGGTGCGACCGGGCCTGCGCGCTGAGCCGGTAGATGGCCTGCCGGAGTTGCCGAAGGTGGGCCGGGCACCGGTCATGCATGAGATCCGCGAGATGGCAGTGCCTGCGCTGATCATCGGCGGCGGACCGGCGGGCATGTCGGCAGCCGTGCAGTTGGGGCAACATGGGATCGGGACCCTGCTGGTGGACGACAAGCAGCGGCTTGGCGGCAAGCTGGTGTTGCAGACGCATCGCTTCTTCGGTTCGATCAACGCTGTCTACGCGGGCACGCGCGGCATCGACATTGCCACACGCCTGGAGAAAGAGGTGCGTGCCCATGAGAGCGTGCAGGTCTGGCTGAACAGCACCGCCCTGGCGGTCTTCAGCGACGGCAAGGTGGGCATCCTGCGCGACGGGGGCGAATATGTGCTGGTAAAGCCGCAGGTCCTGCTGGTGGCCGCGGGAGCCCGCGAGAAGTCGCTCGTCTTTCGCGGTAACACCCTGCCGGGTGTCTACGGCGCGGGGGCCTTCCAGACGCTGGTCAACCGCGACCTGGTGCGGGCAGCCGAGCGATTGTTCATCGTCGGCGGCGGCAACGTCGGCCTGATCGCCGGCTACCATGCCCTGCAAGCGGGCATCCAGGTCGTCGGCCTGGTCGAAGCGCTGCCCGAGTGTGGCGGCTACAAAGTCCACCGCGACAAGCTGGCAAGGATGGGTGTGCCGATCTATACCTCGCACACGGTGCTCAGCGCGAACGGCGTGGATGCGGTCGAATCGGTGACGATTGCCCAGGTAGACGCTCGCTTCAGGCCGGTCCCCGGCACCGAGCGCTCCTTCGCGTGCGACACCCTCCTAATTGCGGTCGGGCTGGACCCGGTCAACGAGTTTTACGCCAAGGCGCAGGAGTTCGGCTTGAAGGCGTTTGCGGCGGGGGATGCCGAGGAGATCGCCGAGGCGTCGGCAGCCATGTTCTCCGGCAAGATCAAGGGGCTGGAGGTGGCCCAGGCCCTGGGCTACAACGTGGGCCAGATACCACCGGACTGGCAGCGGACGGCCGAGATCCTGCGTTCGAAGCCAGGTCGCGTGGCGGCGGAAGCCTTGCCGGAGGAGCAATCGGGCGTGTTCCCGGTGTTTCATTGCACACAGGAGATCCCGTGTAATCCCTGTACCTCCGTTTGCTCGCAGGGCGCGATTTACATTGACCCGGACGACATTCGCCAGGTCCCCGAATATATCGCGGCGCAACTCGGCAAGGCATGCCTGGGTTGTGAAAAGTGCGTGACAGTCTGTCCGGGCCTGGCGATCACGCTGGTGGACTACCGCAAAGATGGCGGCCAGGCCACAGTGACTATCCCCTTTGAGTTTGCCGCGAGCGCCATCCACCAGGGCGATGTGGTGACCGTGCTGGATACCTCTGGCAATGTGCTGGGCAATGTGCCCGTGACGGGGGTGCGCGCAGCCAAGGCCAACGACCGCACTCTCCTGGTCAAGGTACGGGCCCCGGCCGAATACGCAAAGCAGATCGCCGGCATCCGCGTGCAGGAGCGGCAGGTTAGCGAGCCCCTGGAACAGTACGTGCAGCGGATCAGCGACGATACGATCGTCTGCCGCTGCGAGCGGGTGACGGCTGCCGAGATCCGCGAGTTGATCCGCCGAGGCTACCGGGATGTCAACGAGATCAAGGCGGTAACGCGGGCCGGGATGGGCGCCTGTGGCTCTAAGACCTGTGCCTCGCTCATCCGGCGATTGTTTCTTGACGAGGGCATAAAGGACGCCGAGGTAGTCGACGGCGTCAAGAGGCCGCTGTTCATGGAGGCGCCACTGGGGGTGTTTGCCGGGGTGGAGGCGGACCATGATTGAGAGCGGGATCCCGCACTACGACGTGATCATCATCGGCGCCGGGAGCATCGGCACGCCGGCGGCTTTTGCGTTGGCAAGCGCAGGCGTGCGCACGCTGGTCGTCGATGCCGCCAGTAGCGTTGGTCAGGGCTCCAACAAGGCGGCCATCGGCGGCGTCCGGGCGACCCATTCCGACCAGGCCAAGATCCGCCTTAACCTGCGCAGCCTGGAGATCCTTTCCACCTGGAAGGAAGTTTATGGCGAAGACATCGAGTGGCATAAGGGAGGATACGTTTACGTCGCTTACCGCGAACGGGAAGAGAAGATCCTCAAGGACCTGTTGGCTGTCCAGAAAACGTATGGGCTGAATATCAACTGGCTCGACCGGGAGGCGATGCTCGACGTCGACGTCCTGCCCGATCTCAACCACGATGACTTGTTGGGCGGCACCTACTCGCCGGACGACGGGCACTGCTCGACCCTGCTGACCACCCACGCTTTCTACGAGCATGCCCGCCGGATGGGCGCCGGGTTTCACTTCGGCGAGAAGGTGATCGGGCTGCCTGTCGAGGGAGGACGGATTCGCGGGGTGGTCACCGACCGCGGGCGTTACGGCGCCGGCGTGGTGATCAACGCGGCGGGCGCCTTTGCCAGGAGCGTGGCGCAGATGGCGGGCATCGACGTCCCGGTGACGCCCGACTCGCACGAGGCGGCCATCACCGAGCCCGTGGCTCGCTTTCTCCACCCCATGGTGGTCGACATCCGGCCGGCGCCCGGCTCAACTAACTACTACTTCTATCAACACTACACCGGCCAGATCATCTTTTGCATCACGCCGAACCCGCAAATCTGGGGCGAGGACCGGCGCGAGACCAGCGCGTTCCTGCCGATGGTTGCCCGCCGCCTGGTAGACCTGATGCCCCGTCTGGCCAACATACGGGTACGCCGCACCTGGCGCGGCCTCTACCCGATGACCCCGGACGGCTCGCCGATCGTCGGCTGGTGTCGCGAGGTGCAGGGCCTGCTCCTGGCGGTGGGCATGTGTGGCCAGGGCTTTATGCTCGGGCCGGGCGTGGGCGAGTTGATCACGCGTATGGTCCAGGACCGGTTGACGCCGAACGACTGCCAGACGCTGGAGATACTGTCGCCGTACCGGCAGTTTGTGGGGCAAGAGGAACTCAAGTAACCAGGGCGGCCTGGCTTGTCCAGGTAGCGCGTGGCGCGGCAGCGCCAATTCCTTGACAAGAGACTGGGTATGGCCGATACTGCAGAAGGAGATTAACCGTGCGATAGTTGAGTTGAGAGGTCGAGGCATGGAACAAGATAGTCTCTGGAGTGAATTCGCGGCTCTTCCCCCCGAGGCTCAGCGCGAGGTGAGCGATTTCATAGCTTTCCTACGCGCACGTTATGCGCGATCGCGCCCGGACAAGAAGAGCAAGCAAACGAAACTGACTGATGAGACGTTCATTGGGATGTGGCGTGATCGGCAGGACTTGAATGAAAGCACTGGGTGGGTTCGAGCCTTGCGCGAGCGCGAGTGGTAGACAACCATGGTAGATGCCGTGCTGGTGGACACTGACGTCTTGATTGATGCCGCTCGGGGTATCGGTGATGCTGTCAAGTGCCACGCTGACATCGAGGAGCGATCCTTGCTGGCAATCAGTGCCGTTACTCAGATGGAGCTTATTGTCGGCTGCCAGACCAAGACAGAATTGAAGGCTCTCGACCGTTTCCTGGCGCGGTTTCGTTTGGCCACGTTAGATCAGAACATTTCAGATGCCGCGTTAGACCTGCTGCGCCGATATAGGCTGAGTCATGGTCTGCTGATAGCGGATGCGCTCGTGGCAGCAACTGCCCTATCGTTGAACCAACCGTTTGTTACCAAGAATCAGCGCGATTACCGCTTCATCGCCGGCTTGCGCTTATTGCCTTATCCTGAGCCCTTCTCGGCAGCAATCGAATGATTTCAGCACCCTTAACCGGCATTCGTGTTCTGGACCTGTCGCGCCTCCTGCCCGGCCCGTACTGTACCTCGCTCCTGGCGGATCTGGGCGCTGAAGTGATCAAGATCGAGACCCCCGGTGCGGGTGATTACTCGCGTATGATCCCGACCGATCTGGGCGGCGACGGCACGTTTCAGGCGGTGAATCGCAATAAGAAGAGCGTGGCCCTGAACTATCGGAACGCGCGCGGGCTGCAGGTTCTCCTGCGCCTGGCGTCCGCCGTCGACGTCGTGGTGGAGGGCTTCCGGCCGGGCGCAGCCGCGCGCTGGGGGCTGGGTTACGAGGCGATCCGGCAGGTTAGCCCCTCAGTCGTCTATTGCTCCCTTTCGGGGTACGGCCAGAACGGCCCGTACGCCTAGCGCGCCGGGCACGACCTGAACTACCAGGCGTTGGGCGGATTGCTCGCTCTCAACGGCGCAGCCGGCGGGCAGCCTCTCCCGACCGGCGTACAGATTGCCGACCTGGCCGGCGGAATGTTGGCGGCTATCGCCATCCTGGGTGCGCTGTTCGGCCGTCAGCAGACGGGCCAGGGCGCCTACCTGGATGTCTCGATGCTCGATGCGGTCGTTTCGTGGCTCGCACCGGTGGCGGGCGCTCTCTTTCTGCAATCAGGCCAGAACCCGGCGCGCGGATGGACCCCCCTGACCGGCTCGCTGCCGAGCTATGGCGTCTATGCCACCGCGGACGGCAAGTACCTCGCCCTGTCCGCCCTGGAGCCCCATTTCTGGACGGCTTTCTGTAATGCACTCGGGCGCGAGGACCTGTTCAGGCGCCAGTTCGATGCCAGCTTGATCCCCGAGCTGGCGGCGTTGTTCGCCCAGCGGACGCGCGCCGAATGGTTGGCGTTGCTTGGTCCGGCCGACGTCTGCCTGGAGCCGGTGTATGGCGTCGACGAGGTGCTCCAGGACCCACAGGCACGGGAACGGGGCCTGGTGGTTGAGGCAGATCCTCTGGACGCTGCAGGACCTGTATCCGCTCCCGGTCCTCCCTGGCGGTTCGGGTCGCCTTTCCAGTTTGTGGAGCGAGGTCGGGGCGCTCCTGCGCCGAAGCTTGGCCAGCATACGCAAGAAGTGCTGCGGCAGGCGGGCCTGGGCGATGAGGAGATCCAGGAGCTCGCCCAGGCGAAGATTATCCGGCTAGGCTTACGGTAGCGTCCAATTTTTAAACTCAGGCGGGCCGAAGGGCGGATACGCAAACCCCACCCCATGCTTGATCAGCAGAAGCTGATCGTAGTACAGGAGCGGCACGACGGCCACCGTATCGTCGAGCAATACCTTTTCCGCGGCACGATATAACTCCCCTCGTTTGGCCGCATCGCTCTCGCCCACGGCCCTGGCCAGGAGGTCCTCGTAATCGGCTGACTGCCAACCGGTATATTGCAGGGACGAGCGAGGACCCAGCACCCCTGACAGCAGGTTGCCCGGGTCGGCGGAATCCAGAACCCAGCCTCCCCAATAGACGCTGTAACTACAGCCGGCCGGGCGGTTCGGCTGATTGCATGCGCCCAGCGAGGCCTGGTAGACGTCCCAACTGCTGGTGACCAGGCGGGTGGGGATGCCGGCCTTTTCCAGCATGTCCGCCACCACGCCCATCAGCGCCGGATTGTTCCCCTCGCGATTTGTCCACAGCTCGATGGCCGGGGGTGGGTTGGCCGGGCCGTAGCCGGCCTGCGCCAGGAACTTCTGCGTTGCGGCCGGATCGTAGCCGTACCCGGCGTCGTCCTCTGCCTGGTAGCCTGCCACCCCCGGCGGTATGAGGCTGTGTGCGGGCGTGTGCCAGGGCTGACGCAGCCCATCGCGGATGAGCGCCTGGCGATCGATGGCGCTCGCGATGGCGCGCCGGAAGTTGGCGTCGGCGGTGGGGCCCGCCAGCGTGTTCAGACCAAGGTAGCTGACACCGGGCCGGACGAGGCTTTGTAGTTCCTGGCTGAAGGCGGGCTGGGTGTGGATACGGGGCAGCTCGGTCAACGGGAAGCTGGCGACGTGAAGGCTTCCTCCCTCATAGAGCGCCAGCTGGCCGGCCGGTTCGGCGACGAACTGGAGATCGACGCGCTCGATGGCAACATGCGCCGCATCCCAGTAATGCGCGTTCTTGACGAAGGCCAGGCGTGTCCCAGGCTGCCAGGCGGCCAGCAGATACGGGCCATTCCCCATGAAGGATGAAGGATCGAGCATCAAGGCCGAAGTAGAAGAGGCTCCGGCGGCTTGAGCGCGAGGTGCGGGCAGCCATGACGGGTACGCCAGCAACTGAAGCAAGGCGCCGGTCGGATGCTCCAGGTCGATGCGAATGCTTTGCGCATCCGTCGCGTGGACGCCGACCGTGGCGCAGTCTCCGCTCGCGCCGCTGGCGTAGGCCGCGGCCCCGCTGATGCCTGCCGTCCGGGCCGCCTGTTGGGCCAGGTCGTTGGCAAGCACAGGGTCAAGGGCGCGGCAGAAGCCGTCCACGTACTGCTGCGCCGTCACGGGCTGGCCGTCGGACCATTGCAGGCCGGTGCGCAGGGTTACGGTATAGGTCTTACCGTCGTTTGAAGCTTGATAACCGCTCGCTGCGGCCGGCACGGCCGCACCATCTTTATCCAGGCTGAAAAGCCCTTCGTATAGCTGTGCCACGACCAGGCGAGAGGCGTCGTCGGTTGCCGCCTGCGGGTCCAGGGTCTGTGGCTCGTTTGCCAGCGGATAACCCAGGGTGCCCGACTCGAGGTTAGTCCGTGAAACGTAGGCCGGCGTCGAGACAGGCGTGGCGGTGAGGATCACTGTCTTCTCGACCACGCGGGTCTCGATGATGGGAACCGCAACGGTCACCTGGACCTGGGCGGTGGCGGGTTTTTGGATCACTGCCGGCTTCCGCTGGCTGCACGCCCAGAAAAACAAGAGCGCGCCCGCCATTACAGCCACGAGCACCAGCCGTTTCCGAGACAAACCCTTAAACTTACGCAAAAGTGATATCCTCCACAAGGGCACAAAAAAGGGGAATGGGCGAGGCCCGTTCCCCCTTGACTTCAATCCTTTGAGCGCTCTTACTCGGTTCCCGCCAAGCGGGGGTCCAGGGCGTCGCGCAGGCCGTCGCCTACATAGTTGAAGCCCAGCACGACCAGCGCCACGCAGATGGCCGGCGCGATCAGTAGCCAGTATTGAGCGTTGATCGCGGTCTGGCCGTCCAACAACAGCGACCCCCAACTGGTGATGAAGATCGCGTGCGGGTCGGTCGACGGGCGTAGGCCGATGCCCAGGTAGCCCAGCACAGCCTCGGTGATGATCATGCCCGGGATGCTGAAGGCGGTCGAGACGATGATCGGACCCAGGCAGTTGGGCAGCAGGTGTTTGAGCATGATGCGCGTATCGGATGAGCCAATCATGCGCGCGGCCTCGACGAATTCCTTGCGCCGCAGCGACAGCACCTGCCCACGCACCAGGCGGGCCAGGCCGACCCAATTGACGATCGATAGCGCGGCGAACAGCAGGATCAGGCCGTTCAAGGCCTGCCCAATCGGCGTGTCGCGCAGGGCGGTCATAACGATAATGAAGAACAACAGGTCGGGGAAAGCGTAGATGATATCCCCGAGGCGCATGAGCAGGTTGTCGGTTCGCCCGCCTCTGTAGCCCGCCAGGAGCCCCATTGTGATGCCGACGACCAGGATAATCAGCACGGGGACGAAGCCCACCACCATGGAGACGCGCGCGCCATAGATAGTGCGGCTGAGACTATCCCGCCCCAGGCTGTCGGTGCCGAGCAGGAACTGTGGCTCGCCGGCTTTCCCATTGGGCCCCCTTGTCACCCAGGCCGGGGGCAGGAAGCCTTTGCCGTCGTAAATCTTGAGCGGGTTGTGCGGCGCAATGAGGGGCGCGAAGACGGCGATCGCGATGAAGAACAGGATGATGATCGCCCCGGCGATGGCGGCCCGGTTGCGCAGCAAACGATGCCAGGCATCGCTCCACAGGGAGCGGGGTGGGCGGGATATGGTTTGCAAGCCGAGAGGCTGCTGAAGTGAATTAGCCTGTGCGGTCATGGTCGGTTCAATCTCCCACCTTGATGCGCGGGTCCAGGAACCCGTAGATAACGTCGACGGTCAGGTTGGCGACGGCTATCAGCAGCGCGAAGATCAGGGTGGTGCCCATGATCATGGAGTAGTCACGGTTCTGAATCGACATCACGTATTGCCGGCCCATGCCCGGAAAGGCAAACATAGATTCGATGATGAATGAACCGGTCACCAGGCCGGCCAGCGCAGGGCCCATGATTGTCACCACCGGGATCAGGGCATTGCGCAGCATGTGACGGATAACGACCACCCGGTTGGCCAATCCCTTGGCGCGTGCCGTGCGGATATAGTCCTGCTGCATAACCTCGAGCATGGTGGAGCGGGTCAGGCGGGTGATGTAGGCAAAGGTATTGAAGCCCAGGATGATGGCCGGGATAAACCAGGCGCCTGGGGCGCTCCAGTTTGCCTGGACGATCTTGATGATCTTTAGCTGGCCCGCGAAGACAATGATCAAGAGGATGCCCAGGACGAAGTTCGGCACTGAAATACCGATGGTCGAGAGGAACAGCGTAATGTAGTCGATGATTGTATTCCGGTTAAGGGCGGCGATGATGCCGAACGGAATACCGAACACTACCGCAAGGCCCAGCGCCAGCAAGCCGAGGCGGGCCGAATAGCCAAATTTGCTATCGAAGAATGGCTTGCCCTCGGATGGCTTGAACAGAATAGCTTGCACATCCAGGCCGCGTTGCCGGTAGGAAGGTCCCAGGTCCAGGTGTACCAGGCCCCAAAGATAATTCAGGAACTGGCTATCCAGCGGGTTTCCACCGCTGATGTTGATGAACCAGGGTTTATCCAGGCCGAAACGCGAGTTGAGCAATTCTTGGGTCCGGGCGTCTACCTGCCGGGCGCTGGGGTCCCGGTCCCACGGGCCGCCCGGTGTCGCATGCATCAGCGTAAAGGTGATCAACGACACAAAGAAAATGACCGGGATCAGCCAGAGCAGCCGCCGCACGATATAGGTCGTCATGGTTTGCAGTCCCTCACAAACCGGCGCTGAGATGTAGCCGGCGCCCGGGGAACCCGCGGGCACCGGCCGTGGAAGCCCAGATCGGGCTCCCGCCTGGGCTAGAGACCGGGTTCCCGACCATTCGTTGCGAATGGTGGAACCCGGTCTCTGCTTAGCACGCGGCTGGCTTACTTAGGCAGCGCGGCCGTATCGATGTCGATGCTCGTCGGGACGGTGCTGCCTGGGAAGTCAGAGTCTTGCGGGGTCGTGACGACGCCCTTGACCCAGGGCTTGACCAGGTAGGTGTTGACGCTGTTCCAGCAGAAATGCACGGGGGAGCCGGCGATCAGCAGCTTCTGGGCCTGGTTGTAGAGGTCCATGCGCTTGGCCGGATCGATCTCGACGTCGGCCTGGTTCATCAGTTTGTCCAGGTCCGGGTTCGAGTAGCCGATGCGCTCGCCGAAACCACCCGTCTTCCAGTACACGCTCAGCCAGTTCTGCGGATCGGGATAGTCGGCGCACCAGCCGAGGATGAACGCCAACGGAGCAGTCTTGATGTCCTTGGTCAGGGCGGTGTAGGTCGTCGCCTCAACCGGATCCAGCGTAACCGTGACGCCCAGGACGTCCTTCCACTTGGCCGCCAACCACTCGTAGCGCACGCGGTTGCGCGGGCTGTCGCTGAAGGTCAGCTTGATCGGGGGCAGCTTGTCGGCGCTGCCGTATTTGGACTCGGCCAGGGCCTTCTTGGCCGCATCCGGATTGTAGCCCCAGCGGTTCTCGCTGGCGTCGTACCCAGGGTACCCAGGCGGGATCCAGGTGAGGGTGGGCTTGCCCAGGGTTTGCAGGACGTCCTTCACCCAGGCATCACGGTCGACGGCCATCGAGAATGCCTCGCGCACCTTCTGGTCGGTGAAGGGTTCCTTCAGTTGATGGAACATGATGGCGTAGGTGCAGGAACCGGGGTACATCACCAGTTCCTTGCTCATGGTCGCATCGTTCTTGATGGTAGCCAGGTCCTCGGCCGCCGCCGGAATGACGTCGAACTCGTTGTTCTTGTAGGCCTGGAAGGCTACAGCGCTATCGACGATGTAGGAGTACTCGATGTTGACCTTGGCTTTGTCGCCCCAGTATTGGCCGTTCGGCACGAACACGCCCTTGACAAAGGGCTCGAGGCTCTTCAAGATGAAGGGGCCGTTGCCAACCTGCCACTTGGAGCTGTTCCACCAGTTCTCGCCGCCGGTCGTGATATTTTCTTCCTTGGCCGGGTAGGTGACCCACAGGGACATCACGGTGTGGAAGTAGGGCGCCGGCTTGGAGAACGTCAGCGCCAGGACGGTGCAGTCGACGTCTTTGTAGGTGTCCGTCGCAGCGCAAGCCGTGCCGTCAGGATGGGAAACGGCGATGCTCTTGTCGACCACAGCCTGGAGGTCGGCTGCGGCCTTGGCATTCTCGTCGGCGGTCTTCTTGGCATCAGCCTTGAAGCCGCGCCACTCGGGAGCGCCCTTGATCTCGTCGGTGATCTGGGCGTACTCGCCGGCAGTCGCCGGGTTGATATTGCGCGTGAGCGCGAACTTGAAACGGGCAGCGTTGAGGGGCGAGACGTCGCTGTACTTCAGTCCGGCGCGGATGTTGAAGGTGAGCTGCGTGGCGTCCGCATTGTACGTCCACTTCTCAGCGGAGCCGGGGACGGTCTTCAGGTCCTTATCCAGCTTGGTCAGGCCTTCGTACATCAGCTTCAGATGCGCGATTTCGTTGACGAAGGAGCTCTTCTGAGGATCGATGACGTCGGGGTAAGCGCCGAGGTTGATGCGCACCACTTTTTCCTTTGGCAGAGCCATCGGAGTCGCGACTACCTGGACCTGCTTCTCGACAACCTGGGTCTGAATAACCTGCTTTTCCTGGGTGACGACCTGGGTCACGACCTTTTCCACAACCTGGGGCGCAGGGGTCGCGCAGGAAGTCAGGAACATGCTGGCGATCAGGATCAGGCCCAGCACAGTGGACAGCTTCTTGACAGACATGTGTGTCTCCTCCCTTGGATGAAGTTCTCTAACGCAGAAATGGATTGGCTCGTGCCGGTTACAATCGCTAACCGGGCAAGTCCACGCCTGGGGGTCCTAGATAGTCCTCCACCTCCTTTCCAGCCGGGCCAGGTTGCTGGCTGGCCAGCTTGCGGCCGGAGCAGCTATGTGCCCAGCCGGCTTACTGATGCAACCAGCAGGCCACGAAATGGCCGCCGCCATAGTCGCGGAACTCGGGTTCTTGTTCCCGGCAGATGTCCATGACCTTCGGACAGCGCGTGCAGAAGTGGCAGCCCTTGGGCGGGTTCACCGGAGACGGCACGTCGCCTTCCAGAATGATGCGCTTGCGTTTTTCTTCGATGGCCGGGTCAGGGATCGGCACTGCCGAGAGCAACGCCTGGCTGTACGGATGCATCGGATTGCGATAGAGCTCGTCGCGGTCCGCCAGTTCCATGATTTTGCCCAGGTACATAACCGCGATCCGGTTCGAGATGTGGCGCACCACCGACAGGTCATGGGCGATGAACAAGTAGGTCAGGCCCAGCTTCTCCTGCAGGTCTTCGAGCAAATTGATGATCTGGGCCTGGATCGAAACGTCGAGAGCCGAGATTTGCTCGTCGCACACGATGAAAGATGGGTTAACGGCCAGAGCGCGCGCCACGCCGATGCGCTGGCGCTGCCCGCCGGAGAACTCGTGTGGATAGCGGTTGATGAAGTAAGGGTTGAGGCCCACCACCTTCAACAGCTCCCGCACGCGCTCCAGCCGTGAGGCGCGGTCACCGATGTTGTGCACTTCCAGCGGCTCGCCAACGATGCTGCCCACGGTCATGCGTGGGTTAAGGGAGGCATAGGGGTCCTGGAAGATCATTTGCATCTGGCGGCGCATTTGGCGCAGGTCATTGCCTTTGATGTCAGGCAAATTTTTGCCCTCGAACAGGACCTCGCCGTCGGTCGGCCGGTACAGTTGCAGGATCGCGCGGCCGGTAGTGGATTTCCCACACCCCGATTCGCCTACCAGGCCCAGCGTCTCGCCTTTATAGACATCGAAGTTGATACCGTCGACCGCTTTGACATCGGCCACATGGCGCTGCAGGATGCCCCGGAAAATCGGGAACCACATTTTGAGGCCCCTGACCTCGAGGAGCTTCTCGTGTATGGCGGCGCCGTGCTCTTGAGAACCCTTGCCGTTACTGCTCATAGCTGCGCCACTTCCCAGTGTTTACGTCGACCCAACAAGCGATCCTGTGGCCCGGCGACACCGGTTCCAGATGCGGGTTCTCGACTGCACAACGCTCAATCCGGTACTTACAGCGGGCAAAGAATGGGCACCCCTTGGGCAGATCGATCAAGTCGGGCGGCAAGCCCTCGATGGAAACCAGCCGGTGTGCTCGACCGGCGTCTAGCCTGGGCAATGATCCGAGCAGACCCACCGTGTAAGGATGGCTGGGACGCGCGTAAAGGTCCTTGACCGCTGCTTCCTCTACGATGAAACCGGCGTACATGACGATCACCCGGTCGGCCAGGCCGGCCACGACGCCCAGGTCGTGCGTGATCCAAATGATCGCCATGCCGATCTCGTCGCGCAGTCGTTTGACCAGGTCCGTGATCTGGGCCTGGATCGTCACATCCAGCGCGGTGGTTGGCTCGTCGGCAATGAGGATTTGCGGGTTGCAGCTCAGGCCCATGGCGATCATCACGCGTTGGCGCATGCCGCCGGAGAATTGATGGGGGTAGTCGTCAATGCGGTTGGCAGCCTCGGGGATGCCGACTATCTCCAATAGCTCGACCGTGCGCTTGGCCGCGGCTGCCCGGTCCATGCCCATGTGCAGCATAAGGGCTTCGGATACTTGAAATCCGATGGTCAGCACCGGGTTGAGGGAGGTCATCGGGTCCTGGAAGATCATGGCGATGCGGTTGCCGCGCACTTGCCTGATCTCTTCATCGCTCATTTGCAGGAGGTCTTTGCTCTCGAACCAGACCTCGCCAGCAGTCACCTTGCCGGGCGGCTGTGGGATGAGACGCAAGAGTGACAGCACCCCCACGCTCTTCCCGCATCCGCTTTCGCCTACAATTGCCAGGGTTTCGCCTTCATCCAGGTGGTATGAAATGCCGTTAACGGCCTTAACCAACCCGTCCTGGGTAAAGAAGCGCGTCTCCAGGCCCTTCACCTCGAGCAGACTACCCATCCAAATCCTCCGGGCGGAAAATGTGCCACGTATGGGAGCTTAGCAGTTTTGGTATTCTCGGAGACACCAAGAGTTCCTTCTTATAAGTTGGAAGCCTAATCGATTGCTAACCGCCAATTGCAAGGAACTTCCATAATGTATGACGCGGATGATAGCACAGGGGTAAATCGGTGTCAAGCCAAAGTTTAAAGGGGACGAAAGGAAAGGATGCCGGCTCACAGACGAAAACCGGGTGCAGGGGCTGTGGCCGGCAGGCCGCAGGCTTTCCCTTGCCGGAGAGCCTGGGGCTACCTTGGGTCTGGCGTCAATGCGCCAGGGCCGCCGGCTGTGCAGAACTCTTAGGAATGCCAGAAGGCACCAGGTGGCAGGCGACCCAGTGGTCCGCAGCCTTTTGCTCGAAAGGCGGGTCGACGTGTTTGCAGATCTCGACGGCCAGTGGGCAGCGCGGATGGAAACGGCAGCCGCTGGGCGGGTTAAGTGGCGAAGGCACGTCGCCGGTGAGCACGATGCGCTGGCGCTTCAGCCGGGGGTTGGGTACAGGGATGGCGGACATCAAGGCCTGCGTATAGGGGTGCAGCGGGTTGCGGAACAGCTCTTCGCGGCTGGCCAGCTCGACCATCTTGCCCAGGTACATCACGCCCACCCGGTCGCTGATGTGCTCTACCACGCTGAGGTTATGAGCAATAAAGAGGTAGGTGAGACCGAATTCCCGTTGCAGGTCGTTGAGCAGATTCAGGACTTGCGACTGGATGGACACATCCAGGGCCGAGACCGGTTCGTCGCACACAATGAACTTTGGCCGCAGCGCGAGCGCCCGCGCAATGCCGATGCGCTGCCGCTGGCCTCCGGAGAACTCGTGAGGATAACGACGCGCGTGGTAAGGATTCAACCCGACCTTGTCGAGCATCGCCTGCACGATCTCGTGCCGCTCTTTGCCGTGTCCGATATTGTGGATCTGCAGCCCTTCGGCAATGATGTCGCCGACGGGCATGCGCGGGTCCAGCGATGAGTACGGGTCCTGGAAGATGATCTGCATGTTGCGCCGCAACGCCTTGAGATCCGTGCCCCGCTTGCCGTACACATCCTCGCCGTCAAAGAACACCGAGCCGCCAGTGGCCGGGATCAAGCGCAGGATACTGCGCCCGACCGTGGTCTTGCCACAGCCCGACTCGCCCACCAGCCCGAAAGTCTCGCCCTCGCGGATGCTGAAACTCACGCCATCCACCGCCTTAACCCAGGCCGCAACGCGCTGCAGCAAGCCCGAGCGAACGGGGAAGTATTTCTTCAGATCTTGCACGACCAGGAGGTCCTTTTTGCTATCTTCGATCTTGATCGCCATCTCAGGCCTCCTGCTCGGGCGCGGTCGTGATCAGCACCTCGTCGCCCAGGAAGTGCCAGTCGGCGCGTTTCACCTCGCCCCATAGATGCTTGGTCTCCGGCTGGCGCATATAGCAGCGCACCCGGTGGTTCGGCTCGACCTCGACCAGCGGCGGGGTGTCGAGGGTGCAGAACTCTTTCGCGTATGGACAGCGAGGAGCGAACTTACAGCCCGTCGGCAGATTAATCAGGTTCGGCACCGAGCCGGGGATGACGGCGAGCCTATCGCGTATCTCGCCGAGCACCGGGATGGCGGCCAGGAGACCTTCCGTGTACGGCATCAGGGGATTATCGAAGATGGTGTTGACGTCGCCGTACTCGACGATCTGCCCGGCGTACATCACGGCCACGTTGTCGCATATCTCGGCGATCACGCCCATATCATGCGTGATGAGCAGGATGGCCGTGCCGGTATCGCTGCGCAGCCGGCGCATCAGGTCAAGGATCTGTGCCTGGATGGTTACGTCGAGCGCAGTGGTTGGCTCGTCGGCGATCAAAAGATCGGGTGCGCAGGCCAGGGCCATGGCGATCATTACCCGTTGAGCCTGACCACCCGAGATTTCATGTGGGAAGGAGTGGGCGCGACGCTCGGGGTCAGGGATGCCGACCAGGCGCAGCATATCGACCGCCTGTTTCCACGACTCTTCCTTGCCGAACCCGCGGTGCACCTGCAGCACTTCTCCAACCTGCTCGGCCACGCGAAATACCGGGTTAAGACAACTGGTGGGTTGCTGGAAGATCATCGAGATGTCGCTGCCGCGCAGTTTCACCATCTCGTCTTCGCTCACCTTCACCAGGTCACGGTCCTTGAAGATGACCTCGCCTGCGACGATCTTCCCCGACGCGCCCAAGAGGCGCATGATGGAGAGCGAGGTCACGCTTTTGCCGCTGCCAGATTCGCCCACCAGGCCCATCACTTCGCCTTCGCGGATGGTGAAGTCCACCCCGTTGACGGCTTGTACGACGCCGTCTTCGGTGTAGAAGTAGGTCTTCAATCCCTTGACCTCGAGCAGGATCCTATCCGATCTTTCCTTCTTGTTTCCGTCAATCATGAGAGCTGTAAGAGTCATAGTGCTTGATGCCTTGTTTCTAGCGCTGGCAATAACAAACTTACATAACGAGAAGAAATGCTAACATATGCGCCCGGTTTATTCAAGGGGCCGGCTACCCAATCGCCGGCAGACCTCAACGTTTCAGGCGCGGATCGAGCGCGTCGCGCAGACCGTCGCCGACGAAGTTGAAGCCGATCGACACGATGACGAGTGGTACGCCGGGCACCAGTGGCATCCACGGGTGTTGGGACATATAGCTCTGGGACAGGGCCAGAATGTTCCCCCAGGTCGGCGTCGGATCCTGAACGCCCAGGCCGAGGAAGCTGAGGGCCGATGCCAGCACAATGACACCGCCCAAATTGAGGCTGGCATTTACCAGGATCGGCGCCAGTCCGTTGGGGATGATGTGCCGGAAGATGATGCGTACATCTGAGGCGCCGACCGAGCGCAGCGCCTCGACATAGTCCTTCTTGCTCTCCGATAGGGCCATGCCGCGCATCAAGCGGGCGGCGCCCATCCAGCCGAAGACGATCAGGATCAGGATCAGGACGACGACCTTCTGTACCTCGCGCTCGGGAGCCAGCATGACCGCGCTCAACGTTTTGGTGACGAAGCCGGGCAGCGGCAGCACGGTGTCGCTCTTGATCAGGATGGCCGAGATGATGAGCAGGATCGGCAGGGTGGGGATCGTGAGCATGAACTCGATGATACGGGAGATAATCATATCGATCCCGCCGCCGTAATAGCCCGCCACTGCGCCGACCAGCGCGCCGAAAGTCTCAGACACCAGGACCACCGCAAAGGCGATGGATAGAGAGACACGTGCAGCGTACAGGACGCGCGTGAACAAGTCGCGCCCCAATTGATCGATGCCCAGAATGTGAACCCGGCCCTGGCTGTCTACCACGCCGGGCGGCGCCGGCCGGTTGGCAGAGGAGATGTCGATCGCGTCGCGCGGGAAAACCGTGATCACTGGCGCGAACAGCGAAGCCACAAAGACGAAGAGAATCAGGATCAGGGATGCAGTCGCCAGCCGATGGCGCAGGAAGCGCCGGGCGATCAGAGCCAGCTGGTTCTCCTGCGTGGCATCTTCGGCTCGGTTCCTCACGGGAACAATTCGGGCGGCGGTCGTCATGAATACGCTCCAGGTTAAGAGTACTTGATGCGCGGGTCAACTACCGTGTACAGGATGTCGCCAAGCAGCGTGGCAAACACAGTCAGCACGGCCTCAATGAAGATAACCGACAGGGCTACCGGCCAGTCGCTGCGGTTCAAAGCGTCAAAATAAAGGCGGCCCATGCCCGGCCAGGCGAATACCGTTTCGGTTAGAATGGCCCCGGCGAAGATGCCCGGAAGCTGAAGCACCACGATGGTGACGAAGGGGATGAGCGCGTTGCGGAGCGCGTGTTTGACGATGACGACCCTCTCAAACAGCCCCTTGGCACGCGCCGTGCGCACGTAATCCTGGCGCATCACTTCCAACATCGACGAACGCACGAAGCGGCTCCAGCCGGCCATGTAAGCAAAGGTCAAGACTGCTACCGGCATAACCAGGTGCAGCAGCCGGTCGAGCAGGGAGCCCGCGGAGACATTTTGCAGCCACGAGGCCACATCATAGTCACGCACGGCAACGGCGAAGCCGGGCGGCAAGCGTGGGATCCAAGGGACTGTCGACTGGAGCTCAGCCGGGAATACCGATAGCCCCAGGATCAGCAGCAGCCCAAAGAAGAACACCGGCATGGCCGAACCGATGAACGAAATAGTGGTGAAGAAATAATCGAAGCGCGAGTATTGCCGGACGGCGCTGTAAATGCCGATGGGCACGGCGATGATCAACGATAGCAGCGTCGCCAGGCCCATCAAGAGCAGCGTGGGGCCGATGCGACTCTTGAGCAGCTCCAAAACGGGCCGGTCGCGCAGAATGACGCTCGAAAGGCCGAAATCCAGGCGCAAAATGCCGTTGCTGGTCTTGATCAGCGGGTGATACTTTTGGATGTCGCTGAGGTACTCATATTGGTCACAGCCGGCGGCGACGGGTGTCAATGTGCCGTCAGTATTCTTTGTGAACCCCGCGTCGCGCGTCAGATAACAACCAACGGCCACGTTGGCGAAGATCGGTTTGCCGGCAATGGTGATAGGGCCGCGCGGCTCGCCGATCAGCCAGCGCGAGAAGCGGACCGGCCAATAGAGGTCCAGTTCGTACCCGGCCCGCAGGCGGGCCAGGTCGTCGCGGTTCAACCGGCGTTGCTGCTGGGCGAGGCCGGTCAAGGGGCCGCCGGGCGCAATGTTGAACAGGAAATAGGTGAAGAGGGCCGCCAGAAACACGACCAGGGCCATCTGAAACAAGCGCCGGATCAGGTAATTAGTCATAAGGGGCTATCCGCTCGCGTCAGGTATAAACTGGGCGGGCGCTTCCTGCTGAAGGAGATGCCCGCCCAGTGGTCAAAAACCGTGTGAGGATCTGTCGCTCGGCGCAAGCCGGGCGACAGATCGTATGTGCCGGCCAAAACCGTGTTACTTGGTGAACAGGTTGAAGTCGATGTGCTCCCAGGTCGGGCTGGCGATCACCTGGATGCCGAGCTTGCCTGCCTTGGAGGCATCGATCAGGTCGCCGAAGTCCGCGCCCAAGGTGGCCTTTTCCAGCCAGGCCACGTCGCCGCTCAGCAACTGTGCCTTGGCCTGGTTGGTGTCCTCGATGATCACGATCGTGATGTCCTTGATCTTCGGGGCCGGCTTGTAGTTCGGGTTCACCGTCAGCTTGATGTTCTGGCCCTTGTTCCATTCCTTCAGGATGTAGGGGCCATAGCCCATCGGCTTCTCGGCGATCTCCGGCAGGGTCGACCATTCCTTGGCCGGTACGTCCGCCAGCTTGCGGCCGTCCTTAAGCACCTCATGGGCCGGGTAGATGGAGAAAGCGGGCCCGAGGAAGTACAGGGAGGCCTGGTAGCCCGGCAGGTAGGTCACAACCGCGCCGGTGTCGCTGAATTCGGCCTTCTGCGTCGCGTCACAGATCGTGAAATCGAGCGCGCCAGAGTCCTTATTGCAGTCCTGCTTGTAGCCCAGTTCCAGGTCCGCGGCTACCACCGGCTGGCCGTCGCTCCAGGTGAGCGGGTTCTTCATCTTGTAGGTGACGACGAGCTGGGGCAACTGCATGGCGCTGGCGCCGTCGTAGGTGAGTTCTGCCCCCTTCACGATGATCCTGGTGCCCTTGGCGAGCTTCTCCGGCTTGTTTTCCGTGTTCCAGACCATGTCGCCGGCCTTGACGTCCACCATATTGTTGGTGGCCAGCTTGTTTTCCAGGGTGCTCAGCTCGAAGAGCCACGGCTGGTAATCGTAGCTGAACTGCGTGTAGCCGCGCCCGAAGACCAGGTCGTTAACCTCGCGCTGCACGGCCGCCGATTCGGCGATGGCGTACATGGAGGGCGGCTCCTGCGAGAAACCGATGACCAGGCTGGTCTTGTTGTTCTTCAGGCTCCACTGTTCGACGCTGGCGGTGCCGTATTCGGTCGGGTCGGGCTTCAGGCCCAGGAAGTTGTTGCCCCAGGCTTCGGCCTCGACACGGTTGAACATCGGCAGCGAGACCATGTCCTTGACGAATTCCTGCTGCACGATGTTGTAGAACTTCTTGCGCTCGTCCTTGTTCAAGGTGTTGTTGGCGGCGATGATTGCGTCGCTGGGCGTCTTGTTGCACCAGCCCATGTAGTTCGGGCCAACCCAGTTGTTGCTGGGCAGCGGGATCTGGTTGCAGGCATAGAGCGTCTGGCCCTTGGGGTCGGCTTCGCCTACCCAGGCGTAAGCGCCCAACTGGAAGTCACGCCGCTGCAGGCCGCTCGTTCTGCCGAACCACCAGGAGGCGGGCACGAAGTTGCGCAGGAGCTGGATGCCGCAGCCCTGCAGGCTTTGCTCAACTACTTGGGACCAGGTCTGGCGGAATTGGACATTGGTGGTGGTGAACTTCAGGGCCAGGGTTTCGCCGTTCTTGTTGGTGCGGTAGGTATCGTCTGGCTTCGCCAGTTTCCAGCCGGCCTGATCCAGCAAGGCCTTGCCCTTGTCGGGATTGTAGGAGAGGTCGGGCTGATAGGGGCCGCCGTAGGCCCAGTGAGTTTTGAGCAGGAAGGTGTCCATCAGGAGCGCCTTCTGATCGGTCACGAAGGGGTATACCGACTTGATTGCACCCTCGCGGTCGGTGCACAGGGCGATCGCCTGGCGCACCCTCACGTCGCTCAGGATCGGGTCGGGAGTGGTAAAGTCTTCCTTAGCTACGACCTGCGTGACGACCTGGGTCTGCTGGACGACCTGGGTCACGACCTTCTCGACCACCTGGGTCTCCTTGACGACCTGGGTCACGACCTTCTCGACAACCTGGGGGGTGGCAGGGGCGCCACATGCGGTGACGATCATACTGGCCAACACGAGGATCGCCAGCACGGAGAACCACTTCTTGGCGGACATTTTCTCCTCCGGACTGCTAATCTGAGACTGATGGCTGACACTGCGGCCGGCCTGGAATTGGGGGCAATATCAATGCGCCGGCTGATCACGACCCGATACGCCTGGTATCGCTAGTTCACCTTCTGGCTGAGGCATCACCCCCTTTGTTGCCATTCCGCTGAATAGGGCGTCTCAACAAGCCCAACGCCCGAGACAAAAAGCCGATTGGACTCCGACGATAGGCTCGTTCGGGGTTATACTCTGCCCAGGTCAGGATAGCATTAGAGCGAACGCTTGTCAAACAGATTTTGGCGCAAGTAATAGTTTTAATATCCAGCACCTGTTTGCGCTGACAATGGCGACAAGGCGCGAAGCAAGCCGGAAGTCGGGACGATTTTATCTTTGCCTCTTTATGACGCCGGTACGCGTGATAATCGTCACGCAGTGTTTTTTGTTTTGTGCGCGCGCCGTGTATAATCGCGCCAGTTTGCCATCCTCTCGGAGGTATGTTCGTGAACAAAGAAGTTGCCCCTCGTTTCGCAATGTTGGGCGGCGGCCTGGCACTGCTGCTGATGTTATCTTTTGCAGGCGCCTGCGCCGGGCGGGCCGCGTCTCCGACGCCGACCCCCACCAAGACACCTATGATTCAGGCACGGGAAGCGACCGCGACTTCCAGCCCGACGTTTACGCCGGTCCCCACCGATACTCCCGGACCCACTGCAACGCCGACGCTCGATCCCAGCCTGATTGTGCCGGCCCGCGACCCAGGTCTCTCGCCTTTCACCGGGTTGCGCCCGGCCGACCCGGCTGTGTTGCAGCGCCGCCCGTTAGCCGTTAAATTCGCCAATATCGCCGCCGTCCGGCCGCAATCGGGCTTAAGCAAGGCTGATGTGGTAGTGGAAAGCCAGATCGAGTTCAGCGCCACGCGTTTCACCGCTATTTATCAAAGCCAGGATGCGCCTCGCATGGGCTCGATCCGCAGTGCCCGCCTGATCGATGCCTAATTACCGGTCATATTCGATGCCGTCCTTTGTTTCTCCGGCGCCTCCGAGCCGGTACGCCAGAAGCTATATCATTCGGCCTTCGGCGACCACATCCTGGAGGCCAATTTCTATTCCCAGGCTTACCCCCGCGATCCCAACATCGTAGCGCCCAACGACATGTTTACCAGCACCTCTGCTCTCTGGGCCGCGGCTCAAAACAAGGGTTGGAATAAGACACCGAAGCCAACCGGCGCCTGGGTGTTTTCGGCGGCCGCGCCAGCCGGCGCCAACGGCTCGGCAGCCGCGTCTGCCAGCAAGCTCGATGTTGCCTATCCGCAAGGGGTTGTCAGTTGGGGCTATGACGCGGCAAGCGGGCGCTGGCTGCGTTCGATCGACGGCCAACCGCATAAGGATACCCTGGATGGCAAGCAGTTGTCAGCCGCTGACGTGGTCGTGATCACTGCCAACCACGTGAAGACCTTGATCCTGGAATATGGCACCACCGAAATGGCGGGCGGAGTCAATCGGTCGGTTGAGGTTCAACTGTGGGGTGAGGGGCCGGTCAAGATCCTGCGCGATGGCAAAGTCTACGAGGGGAAATGGGTGCGCACCATGGGAGATGCGCCCTTCCGCTTCGTGGATGCACAAGGTCAGGACATCCCATTGAAGCCCGGCAATAGCTGGTGGCAGGTGGTGCCTTACGATATGAAGGTCACGCTCCATCCATAAAGCTTAAGTTATTCCTTAGCTGTCCTTCATCTAAGCTTAATGTCAGGACGCTAGACTACAGATGCTCGATGAAATGCGTCCTCTCGTGAGTGAGAACGAATAGTAGAGTCCGTAATCTACATACGGTTCCTCCATGTAGACCGGAGTTAAGCGATTCCCTGGTGGGTGGGCCGGGGAATCGCTCTTTTTAAGGATAGAGCCGCCGGTACATATCGTATTGGCTCCAGACTACCTGGACGTAGAGGCGCGTTTCGGGCAGGTCGATGAGCGCTACCATCAGATCGTCGTCGTTTGGCGCCAACTTGCGCCAAACAGCCGCATTCCCCGGCCCCCCGTTGTAGCCCGCCAGCGTTGCCGCGATGTTGTTATTGAACTGGTTGAGTCCCCACTGTAGATAATAGGCGCCGAAAGCCACGTTGATGTAGGGCCGGTAGATCTGCTCGGACGTGAAATCGGACCAGCCCAGGCGTGAGGCGATCCAGTCGGCTGTGGCAGGCATGATCTGCATGAGGCCCTGCGCGGCGGCTGACGATATCGCTTCACTGTCAAAACGGCTTTCCTGGCGGATCACGGCTGCCACCAGGCGCGGGTCCAGCCCCCGTCGGTTCGCCTCCGTTGTCAGCAGGTCGAGATACGGCAGCGGATAGGCCAGTCTTTGCAGTGCCAGCGGAGCGGCAGACAGGTCGCCGCCAGGCGCCATGCCCGCCAGCTCCTCAGCGCAGAGTATGGACAGGCGGTGGGCGCCGGCATCGGCGAAGGCCATCGCCAGGCCCGCCTGCGTCCAGGGTTCCTTTTCATGTCGCCTTTGCAGGTTTGCCCAGGCTGCCAGGCCGGGAGCGCGCAGCCCCAATTGAAGCAATAACTTGCCGCGCCGCCAGTCGGCGTCTGCCAGGACGGATGGCGGCGGGGCCAGGGCGCCATCGCCCGCCCAACCGCGCAGCCAGGTGTCCAGCCCGGCTGCCAACTGTGTCTGCGTGACCGGCGACGAGACAGACGGTTTTGGCGCGGGTAAGGATTGCCCGTTTTGGGCGGCCCAGTCGGCAGCACGCAAGCCGTAGAAGCTGGTCGGGGCGCTCTGCCAGGCAGACAACCATGAGGCGCGGGCTGCTTGCGGCTCGCCCGCCGCGGCCTGGGCGCGTCCCAGCCAGTAGTAGGCCACAGCGCGGCCTGAGGCGGACAGGTTGGCCTCCGCCATTTCCTTCCAGATGTCTGCGGCCTGCTGCCACTTGTTCAAGCGGAAGTAGGTCAGCCCTGCGGCCAGGTAGCTGCGCCAGCCCTCGTCTGCCGCAGGATAGCGCCGTGCCAGGACCAGGTAGGATTGGGCAGCCGTCTCCAGGGCATTTCCGCCGCCCTCCAGGTTCGCGGCCTGGAAAAGCGCTTTGGGCGCCTGCGGATCGGTGGGGCGCGCGGCGGCGAATTGCCGGTAGGTGTCGATCGTGCCTGGTGTGTCGCCCGCGCTCTGTTGGGCACGCGCCCTGGCCAGCCATGCGTCGGCTGCGAGCGGGCTATCGGGATACGCTGCAATAAAGTTGCCCAGTTCGGCCAGCCCACGCTCGAATTCGCCCAGCGCGATGTAGCACAGTCCGCTGTAATACCAGGCCTGGCCACCCTGGCCGGATGGGTTCTGGCTCGCATAACGGTCGAAGGCTTCGATCGCCAACTGGTATAGGCCCCGGTTGTAGTCGATCTGCCCGCGCAGAAACTCATCCACGGTTGCGCCCGCGTCCACCAGGGCGGCCATGGCGCTATGCGCGAAACGGCTGGTGGGGTCAGCGACTGTCGCCGCCTGCCAGCGCTGCAGGGCTGCGGCCCGGTCGCCTGCTTTGTCCAGGGCAGAGCCGGCCAGCCATTGCATCTCGGCGGCCCAGGCGCCTTTCGTGAGAGTGCCGCGTAACGTGTCGTATTGGGCAGCCGCGCCGCGCCCGTCGTTTTGCTGCAGAGCCAGGTCCGCCAGCGCGCGGCGGATCGTGACGGTGTTGTTCCAATCGGGAGAGCCATCGAGCGCCGACGTATAGGCGGCGGCGGCGCCGGCCAGGTCTCCGCCGGCGGCGCGCGCCGCTGCAATTCGCTGCCAGGTGAGCGAGGACAGGTCGGGCGCCAGTCCCAGGAAGCGCCGGTAGTCATCTTCGGCAGGTTGCCATTCGGCCAGGGCCGAGTGGGCCTCGCCGAGCAAGAAGGTTGCCGGCGCGCGATAGGCGTCATCTTGCGCAGCGGTCGCGAGCAGTTGTGTCAGGACTACCGCAGCCTCGGCTGGGGCGTCGTCCGTCAGATAGCATTGCGCGAGCCGGTAGGCGGCTTCTGTTCGTTGCGCGGCAGCGCGATCCGCAGCGCGCGGCGTTTCAGGGGAAGGCGTACCCTGCTCAGCCAGCAGGGCCGCAAACTCCTGGCGGGCCGCCGGGCAGTTGCCCGTCGCCTGCAGGGCTTTTCCCGTCTCCAACCGCGTTTGGGGCGACTCCGCAACGCTGGGAGCCGGCTGGGCTGTGACCGTCAAGCTCGCCGCTGGACTGGCGGTCGCGCTGGCCTGGCTGAGCGTGACGGACGGCTGCGGCACGCCGGTGGCAAGCACTGTCATGTTGGGCAATAGGGTCGGCGCTCCGGTCGTGCCCTGGGTGACTATCGGGCGAGCGGCGTCCGTACCCGGGACGCTCGAACTTGCCCCTGGTGCGGAGGCGGTGAAAGAGGCAACTGTCGCGAGGGGATTGGGAGACGGCCCAAAGGTTGAGTTTTGCCTGGGGACCCGTGAACAACCGGCGACAGCCAACAACAGGATGCACAGCAAGGCGTTACGCCTGACGGTCAAAATGACCTCCGTTGCTTATTTTAGGAGATTCTACCACAAAACGGCGATAAGTGCCGTCCGCGGGCGCATATCTATAAACGCCGCGGAAAGGGGTGCGGTTCCGCGAAGCTGGGAAAGTGACTTAGAGCCAGAGGTTCAGCAGCCACGCGCTCAAGGCGCCCAACATGCCGCCGACCACTACCTGGAGTGGGGTATGGCCGAGAATCTCACGCAGGCGGTCTTCGGTGACCGGATAGCCACTGAGGAGCTCGTCCACAATGCGATTGATCACCCGGGCATGCTTGCCGGCGGCCTGCCGGATGCCGGCAGCATCGTACATGACGATCATCGCGATGCCCGTCGCGATGGCAAAATCAGGCGAGTTGAAGCCGACGTTCATACCTACGCTGATTGCCAACGCAGCCACCAGCGCGCTGTGCGCGCTGGGCATACCGCCCGGCGCCCATAATAGCGCGGGCTCGAACTTCCGGTCGAGGAGCAGGCGCCCGAGAAACTTCCAGACCTGCGCGATGATCCATGCCAATAGCGCGATCCACAGTGTACGGTTTGCGAACAGCCCCCCGCTGGGCGCCAGGTGGTGCAGGGCGTTCATGCCCGCCCTGGCCAGTCCTCAGGCCCTTGCTGGAGGGAATCGCCAGCCTCCGCCTCGAGGCTGCCGTCAGCCCGCACGACTAACTGGCGCACGCGCAGCTCGGCCTGATCCAGCAGGGCGTTACATTGTTCGGTCAGGGCCGCGCCACGTTCGAAGAGGGCCAGAGATTCGGCCAGCGGCAAGTTCCCCGCTTCCAGGCGCCGGACGGTCTCTTCGAGCTCCTGATACAGGTCCTCGAAGGTGCATGGGGCTTGACTCATTTACTCTCTCCTTGGTTTCCGGTCACTTCAGCGCCGAACGTTCCGTCGCTAACCCGCACGTGGATGCGCTCGCCGGGCGAGACCTGCTCCGTGGAGCTGACCACCTCGTCGCCGGCGCGGGTCACGATGGAGTAGCCGCGCGCCAGCACGTTAGCCGGATGGATGCCGTCCAGGTACTGTTGGCGGCTGCGCACGCGTTCGTGCCAGGTGGCCAGACGGTTGGCCATCGCCAGCGTGGCCCGACGCTGAAGGTCATCCAGGCGTTGCCGGTCCTCGGCGATGCCTCGCTGGGGCGATAGTCGCTCCAGGCGGGCAGCCAAAGTTTGTGTCCCGGAACGCGCCGCGTCGAGGCGCGCGCCAATCTCGTTCTGTGCGACCGAAAACAGGCCGGCCAGGGCAATGCGCAGCTCACGCATGTCCGGAACGGCCGCCGTGGCCGCCCCGGTGGGCGTTGGCGCACGCAAGTCGGCGACAAAGTCGGCGATCGTGAAGTCGGTCTCGTGTCCGACCCCGCTGATGACCGGTATGCTCGAAGCGGCAATCGCGCGTGCGACCCGCTCATCGTTGAAGGCCCATAACTCTTCGAGCGAGCCACCGCCGCGCGCGATGATGATTGTGTCCAGCGGCTCGCGTTCTGTCGACCAGCGATTGAGGGCCTGAATGGCCGCGACAATTCCTGCCGGCGCAAGGTCGCCCTGCACTGCACAGGGTGCGAGCAGCACACTGACCAGTGGGAAGCGTCTGTCAAGGGTGCGCAGGATGTCACGCAGGGCGGCGGCTGCCGGCGAGGTGACGATCCCCAGACGGAGAGGCAGGCTCTGGATGGGCCGCTTGCGCGCCGCCTCGAACAACCCCTCGGCTTCCAGTTGCGTTTTGAGGCGCTGGAATTCCTGCCACAGCCAGCCGATGCCTCCCGGTTGCAGCGCATCGACATAGAACTGGTAGTCGCCGCGCGGCTCGTAAACCGAGACATAGCCGTGAGCGACCACCGCGTCACCCTCGCGCGGCAGGCGCATGCCGTTAGCTTGCGTGCGCCAGATGACCGCCTTTATGCAACTGGTGGCGTCCTTGAGCGTGAAATAGCAGTGACCCGAGGTGGCCTGCTTGAAGTTCGAGATCTCCCCCGACAGCCAGAGGTCACCCAGCAGCACATCCTCGGCAAAGAGTGACTTAATATACGCGCTGACCTGCGAAACGGTATAAACGCTAGTAGGCGGCATAGAGTGATTATACAACCATTGTGCATTTAAGTGTCATGAACCTAAGCCCCGAGGAAAAGAAAGGCCATCGCCAGGATCGCGTAGACCGTCAGCAACTGCGCCCCTTCCATCCAATTCGACTCGCCGTCGTTGGCGACCATGTTGCCGATGATCGCGGCACCGACAAGGGCGATAATCTCAAACTGATTGAACACCAGGGTCAGCGGGTGGCCCATGGCCAGGCTGATGAAGACCAGCAGCGGCGCCACGAAGAGCGCGATTTGCAGGCTGGAACCGAGTGAGACGGCAAGGCTCAGTTCCATCTTGTTCTTCCAGGCGGTCTGTACAGCCACCGTGTGCTCGGCTACGTTCCCAACCAGTGGGACGACGATGATGCCGATAAAGAACTCAGACACGCCCAGGGCGGCCACGGTATGCTCGACTGCCCCCACCAGGATCTCGCTGAGCCAGGCGATAAGACCCGTGGCCAGCAATAGCAATACCACCGAGCGCCGCAGGGACCAGCCGCCGCGGTGTTCCGCCTTGATCTCGTTTTCGATGCCGGGCTCTGCTGCCTGCAGCACGCGTAGGGCAAAGAACAGGCCGAGGACGTAAATCAGCAGCATGGTGAAGGCTGTTCCCAGGCTCAGCCACTCGACCGGCCCTTGCGCTTCCTTATTCGAAAAGAAGAACAACGACGGGATCACCAGCGCCAGGACGGCCATCATTAACTGAGTAGCATTGTGGCCGGCGTGCCGGCGGTCAAACCGCTGAATCCCGTTCTTTGCGCCGCCTAGCAGGGTGCTGAACCCGAGCACCAGCAACACGTTGCCCAGGATGGAGCCGATGATCGACGCCTTGGCCAGGTCCAGCAGGCCGGCCTGAATGGCGAAAAGCGTGATCATCAACTCCGCCGCGTTGCCGAGGGTGGCATTGAGCAGTCCTCCCAGGCGCGGACCAGTGCGCAGCGCAATTTCCTCGGTTGCCTGGCCGAGGATACCGGCGGCAGGAATGACGGCGAGCGCCGAAGCAATGAACAGAAGTGTCGGGGACAAGCCCAGGAAACTGCCGACGATCGCGACCAGCGCGAACACCAGGAGGATGTTCAAATACTTCATTGAGCGCCACCTTTATCTGCCATCAGACGCCATCAGGCTTTGGGTATCTTGGCGAGGCGCAGCATTCGCTGCCAGGGAGTAGCGGGCTCTTCCAACTCGCCGGCGTCGCTGAAGAGCGTTGGCGGAGCGCCGTGGGGCACCATCAGGTTCAGGGAGCGCGGTTCCACCTCGACGACAACCGGCGTGTAGCCAATCGGCTCGCCGTCGACGTGCACCGGCAGCGGGCGGGCGGTTTTGATTTCCAGGCGGCGCGCGCGATACATGTCGACTTCGGGGTCCAGCAAATGCTGGTTGAGCAGCAGGCGCAGGCCGTGCAACACGGTGCGCGCGGCGCCTCGTCCACGGAAACAGTAGATGTCCAGCAAGCCATCGTCGAGAATCGCGTAGGGCGCCATTTTCATGAAGGCGCCGTACAACTGGATGTTGTTGGCGACGAGCATGATCAGGCGCCGGCTGACGCGCCGCCCATCGGCGCGCACGATGGCCGACGTGCCCGCGTAATCGCGCAGGGTGAGGCCGGCGGCGACGACGAAGGCCAACATCCCCAGCCGGTGTTTGCGCTCCAGTTCTTCGTTCACGGCCACGTTCACCTGGGCGTCGAAGCCCACCCCAACCCAGCACAGGAAATGATGGGCCAGCCGCCCGCCGGCCAGGTCCACTCGACCCACATCCACCCGGCGCACTCTGCCTTCCAGGAGCAATTGGGCGCAGGTCACCAGGGAGTAGGGCGGCCACAGGCTTCCCGGGACGGGTAAGCCGAGCTGGCGCGCCATCACGTTGCCGGTCCCGGCCGGCAAGACGCCCAATGCCGTCTCGCTGCCGGCCAGCCCGTCGACCACCTGCGACAGCGTGCCGTCGCCGCCCGCCGCCAGGACCGCGTCGCAGCCGAGCACCACCGCCCGGCGGGCATAGGTGGTCGCGTCGCCATGGCCGTGAGTTTGTTCCACACCGGCTATCGCGCAGCCGTGTCCGGCCAGGTACTCGACCATCTGGCCGATCTCGGCGACTATGTCCCGCTGGCCCGCGGCCGGATTATGAATGACAAAGACCTTCATGTTCGGCTCTACGGCTGAATATCGGCGACCGACTCCACGATGCGAGTGGGCAGGTAGGGAAAACGATTGACCTCAGCCTGGCGCGTGACGCCGCTCAACACCAATGCGGTTTCCATACCGCTTTCTACGCCGGCGATGATGTCGGTGTCCATGCGATCGCCCACCATCAGCGTGTTCTCCGAGTGGACGCCCAGGTAATTCAGCGCGCTGCGCATCATCAACGGGTTAGGTTTGCCGATGAAGAAGGGGCTGACTCCGCTGGCCCGTTCAATGAGAGCCGCCATCGCGCCACAAGCCGGCACGAGACCCCATTCGGCCGGGCCGACAGGGTCCGGATTGGTTGCGATGAAGCGGACCCCACCGACTACCAGGCGTAGGGCCTTGGTGATCAGCTCCAGGTTATACGAGAACGTCTCACCCAACACCACATAGTCGGGATTGCGGTCGGTCAGTACGTAGCCCACGCTATGGATGGCCTCGGTCAGACCGCTCTCGCCGATGACGAAGGCCGTGCCGCCGGGTCGCTGCGACTGGAGAAAACGTGCGGTAGCCATTGCGGAGGTGAAAATACGCTCGGCGGGAATGTCGAGCCCGATCGACTGCAACCGATGCGCCAGGTCGCGCGTGGTATAAAGCGGGTTATTGGTCAGCACCAAATACTCGGCGTGGCGTGCGCGCAGCCGCTCCAGGAACAGGTCGGCGCCGGGGATGATGGTTGGGCCATTGATCAGGACACCATCCATGTCGATCAAGTAATTCTTAGGTGGCTCCATGGGCGGACCCGTTCGCCTTTCTGTCCTACGGTGTGGATCAGACGATCTCGACCTGATCACCCTCGACGACTTCTCCGATCACCCAGGCCGGCTGACCGCGCACGGTGCAGAAGGCCAGGAACTCCTCCAGCCTGCCACGCGGCACCGCGATGAGCAGGCCGCCCGAGGTCTGCGGGTCGTGCAGCAGCATAGCCTGCCAATCCGCTACCGGCCGGGTGTAAGTAACATGCGAGTTGTAGTAATCTTGATTATTGTGTGCGCCGCCTGGGAAAATCCAGTCCGCGCCGTATTGCCAGGCGCCGGGCAGCCAGGGCAGGGCGTCGAAGCGAATGCGCAGACCCACCTGACCGGCCTGCGCCATTTCGAGCGCGTGGCCCAGCAGCCCGAACCCGGTGACGTCAGTGGCTGCGCGCACGTCGACTGCTTGTGCCGCCTGCGCCGCGACCCGGTTAAGGCGCATCATGCTTGTCACCGCGCCATCCAGGTGTTCCTGCTCCACTTTCTCCTGCTTGATCGCTGTGGTGATGGTGCCCGTGCCGAGCGGCTTGGTTAGCACCAGGGGGTCGCCGGGGTGGGCGCCGCCCTTGGTGAAGACGCGCGCGGGGTGGACGATGCCCGTTACCGCCAAGCCGTACTTGGGCTCTTTGTCCTGAATGGTGTGGCCGCCGGCGATGGGCGCGCCCACCGAACCGACTACTGCGGCCCCACCGCGCAGGATGTCCGATAGGATGCTGACCGGCAGATCGGGCGGGAAGGCGGCCAGGTTAAGGGCAAACAGCACCTCACCGCCCATTGCGTAGACGTCGCTCATTGCGTTCGCCGCCGCGATCGCGCCGAACTCATAGGCGGTATCTACGATTGGCGTAAAGAAGTCCGCCGTTTGGATGATAGCCTGTTCGTCATTCAGCCGGAACACCGCAGCATCGTCTGCCACGCCGAGACCTACCAACAGGTCGGGATACTGCCCGGCCGGGAACAGGTTTTGCAGTGGGCGCAGTACCTGCGCCAGCGCCGCGGGCGGCAGCTTCGACGCTCAGCCGGCGCACGTGCTCAGGCTTGTCAGCCTGACGATCTCTTCGCGGGTCATTTGGCCACCTCAGCTACCTTCGCTGCCTCTCTAACGCGGCAGTCGAGCGAATTATACTCAGGTTGCACTCATCGGGTCAATTGCGCCCGACGCGTACGCCTCGAGCACGCGACGAGGCAATCCTCCCGGAGGATTGCCTCGTTGTGGCGTGCCGTACGGACCGCCTGACGCCTCGGCGTGCGCGGCCCACAAGGCGTGGCGCGTGATGTGGATGGCGCCTAACGGGCCGGCGCCAGGCGCAGGGTCACGATCTGGTACGGCTTGACGAACAGGCTCACCTGGCGACCCGTCACACTGAGGGGCGTCTGGTTCTCCTCAAGCAGATTTGCCCGCCAGGCGCTGTCCAGTTGGAAGCCGGTCGTCAGGGTGACCGGGCCGCGTTGTCGTTGGCTTTCGTACAGGCGCACGATGATCCCGTCGCCGTCTTCGGCCTGCTTGATCGTCTCGATCACGATGTTGGGCCGATCAACCGTCAACAGAGGCGCTAAAGCCTTTTCTGCCCTGCCCCGCTGCCCTTCGGCGATGATAATTGGGTCATTCAGGGCGTAAGCGGCCGCGATGGTCGCCTCATCCCAACTGCCCGCATGCGGGAGCAGGCTATAAGCGAAGCGATGTTCGCCCTGGTCGGCTTCCGGGTCAGGAACGGTGGGGCTGCGCAGCAGGCTGATACGCATGACATTGTCGCGGATATCGTGTCCGTACTTGCAGTCGTTGAGCAGGCTGGCGCCGTAGCCGCCTTCGCCCAGGTCGACCCACTTCTGCGCGCAACTCTCAAAGCGTGCCCAGTCCCAACTGGTATTGCGATGAGTTGGCCGCTGAACATTGCCCCATTGGATCTCGTACGTCGCGACCGGCGACAGAACGTCAATCGGGAAGGCTGCCTTGAGAAGGATGTGCTGCTCCCGCCACTCGATGTCGGTAACGAAATCGAGCTGCCGGCTGTTGCAGGCCAGCGAGATGCGCTGCACGTAGTCGCTGTGCAGGATGCGGCGACGCACTTCCAGCGTCGCACGCAGCGGGCCGGACTCCACAACCCGAATCGAAGTGGCCGGCTCGCTCGTCCACAACTTATCGTCATAGAAGATGTCTATGTCCCAGGCGTCCCAGTCGACGGGTCGGTCTTCGAAGGCCTGGAACTGCCCGGCAAGCGCGCCGTCCGGCAGAACTTCGCGCCGATTGACCTTGTCGAGGATGCGAGTGATATCGCCCGCCGCGTTGAGCTCGACACGCAGGTAGTCGTTCTCGAGCAGTTCTGCGCTCGCGAACAGGGCGGCGGACTGGAGTGGTGAGGGCGCGCCCGCGCGCCCGGCGAACCTCAGTGCTTCAACGGTGAAGGGTGCGATCTCTCCCAGGGCGAGCCAGGTGCCTTCGGCCGCGGACTGGGTGGCGACCGGGGTGCCGTCGGCGCGTTCCAGGTGTTGGCCCGCTTCCAGGTAACCCGACCAGAAAGCCAGGTCCTGGCGGGCAAACGATGTCGGGTTGGCAGCCAGCAAATCGCCCCCAGCCTGGCTCCCGATGGCAGCCAGGGCCGACTCGCGTACCGAAAGCGCGGCCGCGTGCACCTCGGCATATTGGGCCAGCGATTCCGTGTACACGGGCGTGATGCTGCTGCCCGGAATGATATCGTGGAACTGGTTTAAGCAGACTAGTTGCCAGGCGTGCTGGAGAGCCTGCAACGGATAATGGTAGCCCGGATTCAGCAAGGCAGCCTGGGTGGCCAGGAACTCCGCATCGTGCAGGAGGAATTCGCTTTTGCGGTTGGCCCGTTTGTTGCGGCTTTGCGTGGTATAGGTGCCGCGGTGCAGTTCCAGGTAGAGCTCACCGTTCCACACCGGCAGCTTGTCGCCTTCGTTGGCCTCCAGCTTGCGGAAAAAGTCGCCGGCGCTGCCCTGGCGCATGCGCGGGGTCGCTGGGAAAGCTGCCATCTCGCGGATGTTCTCGAGCATCTCGCGCGTCGGGCCGCCGCCACCGTCGCCCTGACCGTAAGCCATCAGCAACTCCTGGTGCAGCTCCTTCTGTTGGAACTTGCGCCAGGTGCCGATCGCTTCCCCCGGCGTGGCGCCGGCATTGTAGGTGCTGGCCCAGGAATTCCCGCCCCAAAATATGCTGCCCCCTTCGGGCGTCGTGCTGAAGTGGGTCAGCACGCGCGTGCCGTCGAGCCCCTGCCACCAGAAGCTGTCATAAGGCAGGCGGTTGTACTTGTTCCAACCGATCTTGATCGTGAAAAAGTAGTCGAGCCCGGCTTCCTTCATTAATTGAGGCAGATTCCAGGCATAGCCGAAGACGTCAGGTAGCCAGAGCACCGGCGACTCGGCCTGTGGGCCGAAATGCTCGCGAAAGAAGCTGCGCCCGAGCAGGAACTGGCGGGCCAATGATTCCGGCCCGGTCAAGTTGCAGTCGGCCTCGACCCACATGCCGCCGATCGCTTCCCAACGCCCTTCGGCCACCCTTTGGCCGATCTTCTCGAACAGATCTGGGAAGTCCTGGCGGATAAACTCATAGAGCTGCGGTTGGCTCTGTGTGAAGTGAAAGTCGGGGAACTGCTCCATCAGGCGTGTCACAGTGTGGAAGGTGCGGGCCGCCTTGCGGCGAGTCTGTGCGAGAGTCCACAGCCAGGCCACGTCGATGTGTGCGTGGCCGGTCGCGACAATCTGGGTTTCCATTGGGTTACCCGCACGAGCGATGCCTCGGTGCAGCGCGGCATGGGCCGGCGGCACGCTGGCATAGAATCCGTCGCCCACCGGTTCACGAGTGTCGAGGAGCTTGAAGGCCTCGTCGAGCGCGTTGAGCAGGTAGGCGCGGGCGGGCTCGTTCTCATCCAGTTGCTGCACGATGCCGGCGGCCACCCGCGCGGTGGCCAGAAAATCGCGCGTGGCCTGGTCGATCTCCACCAGCGCGCAGGTGCGCATGAAGAGCTGCGTGCCCGGCTCGCCCTTGGTGGCGCCGCCGCGGCCGGTCCAGCCGTGCAAAGCGAGCAGGTGTGAGCGGCGGTCACGCCACTCGGCCGGCAAACTGATTTCCTGGTGATGGCGATCGCACGAGGCGTAATGCTCGCCATCGATGTAGGCCAATGATTCCGGGTGCGAGAAGTCGCCGGCTACTCCCAGTGGCAGGTAGAGCGCGACCGCTGCGTCAGGGTCCAAGCCGTCTGGCACCTGAAACTGCGTACGCAACACGTAGTCCGTCAGCCATCCGCCCCAATAAGTGTTAGGTTGGATGATGGGCCACGCGCTGTCGTCGCCTGCCGGACCGATGTTGGTTGGGTCCAACTGGCTGGCATCAGGCAGGAGCAGGCATCGGAAGGGCGGCAGCACCTGGTAACGCCGATAGACCAGTGGTTCGATCAACTCCAGGCGTCGCTGGACCTTCTTGATTGTCAGACGAACTTCGTGAAGCAATTCTTCCTCCCATTTCCTGAGCAAAAGGACGGCTTTGTAACCTTTTGTCAGCTATCTTACTCTAATATATTAAATGTGAGAAGTGGCGGGACTCTGGATGCGGAGGAGGCACTCATGCCGAAGCTGGCAATTACTGGCAAGGGTGGCGTTGGGAAAACGACGCTGACAGCTTTACTTTCACACGTCTATGCCGGACGAGGCCAGGACGTGATTGCAATTGATGCTGACCCAGCCGGTAACCTCGGCCTGGCGTTCGGTCTGTCTGCCGAGTTGGATGCTGAACTCAAGCCGATCGCCGAGATGGAGTCGCTGATCTATGAACGCACGGGAGCCCAACCCGGCACGGTCGGCGGTTGGTTCAAGCTTAATCCCAAGGTTGATGACATTCCTGACACCTTCAGTGTCAGGCAGAACGGGGTTCGTTTGCTCCGCCTGGGCACGGTGCGCGGTGGGGGTACAGGTTGTCTCTGCCCCGAAAATGCCCTGCTGAAAGCTCTGGTCACCCATCTCTTGCTCTACCGTAACCAGACGCTGTTGCTCGACATGGAAGCGGGCGTCGAGCACCTTGGGCGCGGTACTGCCGGCGCTGTCGATGCCTTCGTTATCGTCGTCGAACCCGGTCTGCGCAGCCTGGGCACTGCCCATCAGATTCAGGGGCTAGCGCAGGAAATCGGCGTCAAGAACATCTATCTCGTAGCCAACAAGACGCGCGGTCCGCAGGATGAGGAGTTCATCCGAGAACATGGACCCGATCTGCCTTTGCTCGGTAGCCTCCCCTTTACCCTGGCAGCCGTCTCTGCCGATCAGGACGGCGCAGCAGTCTTCGATCAGGCGCCAGAACTGCTGGCGGCTGCCGAAGAAATCGCAAATCGTTTGTAAACACTGTAGTTTATTATATGGATTTGAATCCGTAGTTCACCCCGTTGACGGGCGCGTCAATTAAGTCGTATAGTGTGCTTGCAAATGAGGAAAGCGGCAGAACAGTGGCCCGGTTTGAAGGCCGGGTCGGGGAGGCAAAAATGGTATACCGGGGCAAGCAACGCACGATGCCGGAGATTCTGATTGAGCTCCGTGAGGACGACCCCGAGTTCAAGCAGGCCATTTCAGCGCAGGGTTTCCGGGCCGGTCAGACGATCGCCGAGCCGGAAGCGCTTAACCTTAACCTTTATACCCTGATGAAGGGACGTGTACAGCTCATTCGTGAGGGGCCGAACGGCCGTCGCCTGGCGATCGCCTCCCTTGGTCCCGGCGCCATGTTCGGTGAAGGCGCTCTCCTGCGGGCCGAAGATTCGACTGTAAAGGCGGTGGCGTTGACCGATTGTATCATCTGGGCGGTGGGTGCCCCGCAGGCGCAGGAACTAGTGATGCGCTATCCGGTTCTGAGCTGGGGCATTCTTCAGACTGTCGGCGAGCGCTTAGTGCAGGTCGAGAACCGTATGGAAGAGGTGGCCTATAAGCGTTTGCCTGAGCGCCTGGCCGGGCTCCTGCTGGAACTCTCTAACGGTGGGCGGGCCATTCGTGGCACCAGCCATCAGGCTTTGGCGGACATGCTGGGCACCTACCGTGAGACCATCAGCGCAATTCTGCGGGGCTTCAAGGATGCCGGACTGGTAGAGTTGGGCTATCGCAAGATTGAGTTACGCGATGTGCGTGGTCTTCAGGCGGCCGCGGGCAGTATCGAGTGATGTGGGGTTTGTGGGGTTGTAGTTGACGGGTTAGTGAGTGGTTATAGTCTGGGCGACGAGCGGGGGGCAGGCACCTGGGGGGTACTGCCTCCCGTTTGCGTTTTTGGGGCTAGCCAATGCTGCCCGCGTGGTGTAAAATACTGGCGGTGGAGGGGGCATGGCGAGCAGCGGTTTGCAGGGGAAGGTGACCTTAATCACTGGCGCGACCGGCGTCGTCGGTCCTGCCGTGGTGGCCGCATTTGCCGAAGACGGCGCGACGATCGCCGCCGCGAGCCGTTCTGAAGCCGAGCTTGCCCACCTGCGTGAAGAGCTCGGCTTGCCCGCCGGCCGCTGGGCCGGGTATCTGGTGGATCTGGCGGACCCAGCCGCGACACAGGCGCTGGTCGACGCGATCGTGGCTCGCTACGGGCGTATAGACATCCTGGCGGCAGTCGCCGGGGGCTGGCGCGGCGGCGCGACCGTTGCCGCCACCGAGCCGGCAACCTTCGATTGGTTATTGCGTACTAACTTATTAACAGCCTTCAACGCGTGCCGGGCGGTCTTACCCGTCATGCAGGCTAACGCCTGGGGCCGGATCATCACCGTCGGCGCGCGTTCGGCGGTCACCGGGCAGGCCCAGTCCGGCGCGTATGCGGCCAGCAAGGCGGCCTTGATCGCTCTGACGCAAAGCATATAGCGTTAGAGACCCGGAACCAGGGGATCACGGCGAACGTCGTACTTGCAAGCACCATCGACACACCGGCTAACCGGGCAAGCATGCCCGACGCAGACCCTGGTCGCTGGGTGACGCCGGTCCAGATTGCCGCCGTGATCCGTTTCCTGTGTTCGGATCAAGCGGCGGCCATCAGCGGGGTGGCGCTCCCGGTCTACGGGCGAGCCTGAGGGAGGTGACGTATGGACGAGGCAACTGAGGTCATCGAGCTACCGTTATTCCCGCTCAAGACTGTGCTTTTTCCCGGGCAGGTCTTGCCGCTGCATATCTTTGAGGCGCGTTATCAAACCATGATCCGCCGCTGCCTGGCGGACGACTCACCGTTCGGCGTCGTGTTAATCCGCGAGGGTCAGGAAGTGGGGGCTGAGTTGGCCGATCCTCATCCGGTCGGCACACTGACGCGCATTGTCGAGAGTACCCATTTGCCCGACGGCACCATGAAGATCATCACGGTCGGCACCGAGCGCTTTCGCATTCGCGAGTTGTTGCGTGATCAACCGTACCTGCGCGGGCAGGTCGAGACCTATCCACTGCCGGCGCCGCTAGACCCAGACCGAGTGCGCGGCATGGCGGACAAGGTGCGAGCGCGCGTCACGCGCTATATCGAGCTCATCGCCGAGGCGGCCGGCTTGCAGATTGAGGTGGGCGAGGCGCCGGAGACGCCCCAACAGGTGGGCTATCTGGCCGCCGTCGCCATGCAGATCGACCTGGACGAGAAGCAAGGATTGCTGGGAAGCGATTCGCTAGACCAGATCCTGCTGCGCGAGCTGACGCTGTTGAATCGGGAAAACGCCCTTCTCACGTGGATGGCCAAGACAAAAAAGTGGCCCGGGCAGGTGCAGTTCGGCCCTAGCGGGACGCTCTTGCCTAACTAAGAAGCGCTTTTTTGAAGAGCCTTAATACACTGATAATTTGACAGAACTTATGCCATGCGATAATATTATCGTATAAGCGTGGGAAGTCACAGCAGCTTTTCCAGGGAGTACGTCTCAAACAGCCACTCGGGCTGCACGTCTGCCTTCCAGTGGCTGTTTTTGTTAAAGCACTGGACTCTGCTAATGTGCCAGACCCACGGGTAATACTCCGAGGAGGTGCTTCGCAATGGAGAGCACAGGCGTAGTAAAGTGGTTCAGCCGAAGCAAGGGCTACGGGTTTATTTCGCCCGACGGTGGTGGTGATAAGGATGTGTTCGTTCACTATTCCAACATTGTCGGCGAGGGTTTCCGCAATCTGAATCAGGGTGACCGGGTGAGTTTCGTCATCGAGGACAGCCCAAAGGGTCCCAAGGCAGTTAATGTAACTCGCATCTGATTCACTGCGAACTCTCGTAAAACACAGCAGCCCTCGGCAGATAAGCCGAGGGCTTGCTCTTTAAGCAACAAAGGCAGTGTAGCGCAAATCACTTGCCAATAGTCTGTAATGCAGGTAGAATATTTGTATGATACACCCATTCGCCCTGGCCGACATCTTGCTGGTTTACCGGCTGCAGAATGACGGTGTGCCGTTGGCGATTGAGCACATCCTGAGCCACCCGCGCCCGCCTTTGTGGCTGGCGCTGACCGCCCCCTGGCCCTGGGCGGGCCGAGGAGTGGCCAGTTACGTGCTCAAGGAGCGCAGCCAGGGCCGGCAGATGAAGGGTTTCGTGCAGTTACTGAAGCGAGCTGCCCGGCCCGAGGCCGACCTGTTACACATCGCGCCGGCCCACGCCGTCGCCCCTGATGGCGACCCTATTTCCGATGCAATCTGGCGTCGTTTGCTGCTCCACTGTTGCGCCGAAGCGGCGCGGCATGGGCTGCAGCGAGTGTTTGCCAGTGTTCCGGATGGCGGGCCCGAGATGGCTTGCTTGAGGGATGCCGGATTCAGCCTCTACGCGCGTGAGACCATCTATCGGTTGTCTGAGGTGCCGCAGGCCGCGCCGGTCACGCCAGGATTTCGCCGCCAGTTCCCGCGTGATAGTTGGGCCTTGCAGCGCCTGTATGCGCGTAGCACCCCCTGCCTGGTACAACAAGCAGAGGGCGCGATGACTGGCGAGGCCGGCTCTCCGCCGCTGTCGTGGTGGGAGCC
>Ga0209746_1000058_pt1 | contig 56214 bp, 56 predicted proteins | sample BarGraNGADG00211_3_FD_184496 | JGI IMG/M metagenome (GOLD analysis project Ga0209746, IMG submission 184496) | Arctic peat soil microbial communities from Barrow, Alaska - Barrow Graham LP Ref core NGADG0011-211 (SPAdes) (version 2) | ecosystem: Environmental > Terrestrial > Soil > Wetlands >... | reverse complement strand
AGTGAACGGCATTGCCAACGCGATCCACTGACGGGTTGTAAGGCGTGGGGCTTCGGGAGCCACAAAGCGACTTGTCCCTACCGAGTTGGCATTCACACCGTCCCTCCGCGAAGCGCTGCCGGCCTGCAGGAATAAAGGTCTATCGAGCTCAGGCCGTGCAAACGGCGGCACCTGCCGACACACCGGGGGATAGTTTACTGCCGTTTACCGGCCGAGACACCGGTATATCGGCCGGGTTTGATCCTGGCCAGATGGATATTTAGCAGATCCCCATGTGGGTGTATCAGGGCAAGGATCTCGCGCTTGGGGACGGCAGGGATGGCGGACACACCTCGCGCCGGCTGTGAGAAACCAGTCGATATGGTTACAGCAACGGGCGACCGGGCATGTCATGCTTCGGGCTGGGACACTGAGCGGAGGTTTCTGTCATGACGCAGGCAAATCTGGGCTTTCAGCACCGTTATGTTCCCAGCCGCCTCGGGCCGGAGGGGGAGGGTCAGGCTTGGCGCACGCTGCTCTTGTTACACGGGACAGGGGGCACGGAAGAAGATCTGATAGAACTGGGCGCAGCGCTGGATCCGGCTGCCAACCTGCTGAGCCCGCGGGGCAAAGTGCTGGAGGAGGGCATGACGCGCTTCTTCCGGCGCTTTGCCAAGGGCGTTTTCGACGAAGCCGACCTGGTGACAGGCGCGCTCGAGCTGGTGGATTTCGTAATCAGTGCCGGACAGCACTATGGATTCGACTTGGCACACGTCGTCGCCGCGGGTTACTCGAACGGCGCAAACACCGCGGCCGGGCTTTTGCTCCTGCGCCCGCTGGTTCTGACCGGGGCCGTCCTGTTTCGTGCCGTGCTCCCGCTCGCCAAGCCGCCGCAGCCAGAGCTGACGGGCCGCCGGGTATTCCTGAGCCAGGGCGAATATGACCCGATCATCGAGGCGGCGCAAGGCGAACGCTTGGCGGCGCACCTGCGGGGGGCGGGAGCGACGGTCGAGCTTCGCCGCTGGCCGGCCGGTCATGAATTGACGGCGTCAGAAATCGCGGCGGCGCATAGCTGGCTGGCGAATTGGGCCTGACCGTCCCTAAGATGTGGTGGAGATGATCAGAAAGTGAAGGTCTTTATTTTCGTTGCCAGTCCTGGCGGTCCCTGCGCGCGTCGTCGCGCACGGGCACCCGCACTGGCACGGGTTCGCCTTGCTCATCGCCCTCAGCCCCCCGGCCCAGGTAGCCGGCGATTGCCCCTGCCAATACCGTAATCAGTATCCAACCTATAACTGTCATATCGTCTGATCTCCTCACAGCGTTCCTGAAGGGACGCGTATGTTCATTAGATGCTTAAAACGCAAGCCAGGTTTCATGGGAATACGCGTTTCGCAAAACCGCTCACCAGAAACCTGGCTCCATGCTCAGGATTCTATTCGCTTCAGTTGGCCGGCCGGGCCACGAGCGTGACCGCCAGGTCCTGATTCTCACCGTTACGCACGATGCTCAGCGTGACCTTCTGGCCCGCTGTGGCGGCCTGGATCGTTTGTGTCAGCTCCTGTATGGTCGACACGCTCTTGCCGTCGACCGCGGTGATCACGTCGCCTCCCAGCATGATCTGCTGGCCCTCGGCCGTCGTGAAGGACCGGGCGCTACCCTGCAGGCCCGCCTTATCCGCCGGGCTGCCCAGGGTCACGTTCTCTACCAGCGCGCCCTTCTGCGTGTCCGGCAGATTCATCGCCTTGGCAATCTCGGCAGTGAGCGTTAGACCCGAAATACCCAGCCAGCCGGGAGAGCTGTTCTGTGAGGTGCTCGGCTGTGCCGGTTGCGTGCTGCTCTGGCCAGGCCGGCTGCCCAGGGTGACCTGCAGCGCCATCTGCTGCCCATCGCGCAGCACCGTCAGGCTGACCACCTGGCCTACCTTGGTGTTCCGTGACAGGTAAGAGATGATATCGTCCATCGTGTTGACCGGCTGGTTGTCGATCTTGACGATGACGTCACCGCCGGCCTGCACGCTCTGGCCATCGATTGTGACCTGCTTGCTGCTGCCCCGCACGCCCGCTTTGTCAGCCGGGCTTCCCGGCGTGACGCTATCGACCAGCGCGCCGCGCTGCGCTGCATTCAGGCCCATCGCCTGGGCCACATCGGGGTTCAACGTGGCGCCGCTGATGCCGAGGTAAGGATGTAAGAACGTGCCCGTCTCGATCAAGGACGGCACGACGTTCTGCATAGTGGCCGACGGGATGGCGAAACCGACGCCTGCGTTGCCGCGCACGGGCGATTCGATGGCCGATGTCACGCCGATGACCCGGCCGTTCAGGTCCAGCAGCACGCCGCCCGAGTTGCCCGGGTTAATGGGGGCGTCGGTTTGGATGACATCGGGGATCTGGTACGACGGGCCGGTCACCAGGGCCTGGTTGTCACTGCCCGCTGCCATCGAGCGACCGAGCGCGCTGACGATGCCGAAGGTCATGCTGTTTGCCAGGCCGAACGGATCGCCGATGGCGACTACGAACTGCCCCACCTTCACGTTGTCGGAATCAGCCAGGGTCACCGGGTGTAGGTCCAACCCCTTCGGATCGACCTTGATGACCGCCAGATCGCTGTCCGGGTCACGTCCGACGATGGTCGCCGGCACGCTCCGCCCGTCCGCAAAAGTGACATCGATCCTGGTCGCGCCTTCGACCACATGGTTATTGGTAACGATATTGCCCTGTGTATCCCACACTAAGCCCGAACCTTGCCCGGAACTGGGTATGCTGGGAAGCGCGGGCAGATCGGGTGTATTGGGGCTGTTCTGGTTGCCCGGCAGGCCGGGGATCAGGTTGGGGAGATTCGGCAAGAGCTTGCCCAAGTCACCCAGATTGGGCAGGCTCGGCCCCTGGTTCTGACCCTGGCCATTGTTGGGATTGTTAGGCGAGCGGCGCGGCGTTGGTCCCCCTTGGTTCTGTGTGGTCGTTTGGGCGGTGCTTACCCGGATGCTCACCACGGAAGGGTTCGCCGTTTGATAGACCTGTTGCAAGGCGGCCTGTAGGTCGGCGCCCACCTGCACCGGCCGGGTGTCCAATGTCTGGGTAGCCGCTTGCCCGGCCTGGATTCCCGCCTGTCCCGGTGTCAATTCCTGGGCTGGTTGGGGAAGCACCGAAGCCAGGGCCGTCTGCGCGACCTTGGCCTGGCTGATGGCTGCCAGTGCGCGCGGCACCAGCGGCGTGAGAGCCAGGATGCTCGCGGCGCTCAACACGAAAATCACGACAAATGCTACTGTGAGGACGAGAAGCAAGCGCTTCATTTTGCAAAATCCCTCCCTTGGCAGGTTATTGAGGATGCCACCCACTGCTTGATAGCGCAGAAGCAGCGCCCGGTGGTTAAGGCGGCGTTAGCGTTGTGTTATAGGATGGTTAAAGGCGTGCGAGCAACTTTCGACAAGCGAGCTTCCGGGCAGGATTGGGTTATACTTGTCGCCGTGCGATGGTATCCCCCTGATGCACAGATAGGATAACGCAAAATGACACAGAAGGAAATGACGCTGCAGGATGCCGTGCACGAGGTGCAGCGGTTCCACGAAACTTTCGGACTGTCTGTCGCCAGGGCGCCGGTGGCCGAACTACCACCCGGTGTCCTCGAGCTGCGTCTCAAGCTCCTGCAGGAAGAACTGGACGAATACCGGCAAGCCGCCGAAGCCGGGAACCTCGTTGCCATCGCCGACGCTCTAACCGACATCTTGTATGTCCTTTTTGGCACCTACGTCAGCCACGGGCTACAGGACCTGGCGACCGAGCTGTTTGTCGAAGTACAGCGCAGCAATATGAGCAAGCTGGACGCGGAAGGCCAGCCGATCGTGCGCGCCGATGGCAAAATCCTAAAATCTTCGCAGTTCTCCGAGCCCGATCTTGCCACGATCATCGTCCGCCACTTGACATAATGGGCAGATTGCGCGCCATTCGGTCATAATGGATCGAGCGTTGCAGAATCGCCGGCCTTCCTCCGGGTACGATAGTTACCACACACCACCCGGAGGACTACCGCCATGGACGAACACGCGCCGTCTGTCTCGAAGGATATCGCCCAGGTGCCGGCCGCCGCTGGGGCGCGGCCCGACCCGGGCGATGGCAAAGCGCTGATCCCCGAGGAGCGGCGCTATCGCATTGTGATCGAAAATGTGTCGCCGGAGATCGATTGCGGCGAGTTTCCGATCAAGCGCACGACCGGCGAGGTGGTTGTCGTCGAGGCAGACGTTTTTGCCGAGGGACACGACGCGGTCTCCTGCGTCCTGCTCTACCGTAAAGAGGGTCAGCCCGGCCGGCGCGAACTGCCCATGGAAGCACTGGGCAATGGCCGCTGGCGCGCTTCCTTCACCGTCACCGAACTGGGCCAATACTCCTACACCTTCATGGGCTGGGTCGATCGTTTTGGGACCTGGGCACGTGATCTGCGGCTTCGCCTGGAGGCGGGCCAGGATGTGAGAGTGGAGCTGATGATTGGCGCCGGGCTGGTGGCGGAAGCGTCTCACCGTGCGGCGCGCAGCCAAAAGGGCGGGCGGCCGAGCACCGCCGAAGACGAGAGGCGGCTGTCGGCTTACGCCGAGGCGTTGCGCACGGGCCACCGCGAAGCCGCCGAGACGGCCCTCTCGGCTGACCTGGCCGACCTGATGCAGCGTTACGCCGACCGCCGGCTGTCTTCCACTTACGGCAAAGAGCGGTTGGCGACTGTCGGTCACGAGCGCGCGCGCTTCGGTGCGTGGTACGAGTCATTCCCTCGCTCGACCGGCCCCCAGGCGGGCTGGCATGGCACTTTCCGGGACCTGGAGGCGCGCTTGCCCTACATCGCCTCCATGGGCTTCGATGTTCTCTATCTTCCCCCCATCCATCCCATCGGCCAGAGCTTCCGCAAAGGCCGCAACAACCAGGTAGGCGCCGGTCCGGACGGCCCTGGCAGCCCATGGGCCATCGGCTAAGCCGATGGTGGGCACAAGTCGATCCATCCCCAACTGGGTACTCAGGACGATTTTCGCCGGCTGGTCACGCGCGCCGGCGAGCATACCACAGTTGGCGGTAGGTGTATAATGATGCTGGCCAAGCAGGCCAAACCCTAACATAGCAAGTGGACCTCATGATGTGGGCAGATCAGGGGTATAAGCTCAACAACCGCCCAACCTGGGTGATGATCCCCGTACGGAGCATCCTGCAACTTCTGCGAGACTGACCGGCTTGTTCCTATGCCTTGATGACGAGCACGAACTCGCTCTTGCGTTCCCTTACCTGCGCCAGCACTTCGCGCGCGCTACCGCGGTATATGCGTTCTCCAGGCAGGGTGATATCACATGCCAGCATGACCGGCTGATCTCCACCGAAGACGCCGGCCACGTCACGCAGCAGGGCCACCATCCGATACGGGGCATCCAGGAGCACCACGGGGATGCGGGCAGAGCGCAGATCCTCTAACTCCTTACGGCGCTGGCGCGGATCGCGCGCCAGGAAGCCGCCGAAGAGGAAGCGCTGGATCTTGAAGTCGCACAGCGACAAGGCGGCCATGAGCGAGGAGGGACCGGGCACCGGCACTACCGGGATACCGGCCCGCACCAGCAGGCCGATCAGGGTGTGACCCGGGTCGGCGAACACCGGTGTGCCGGCGTCGGAAATCAGGGCGAACGACAAACCTTGCGCCAGTTGCGTGAGGATCTGCGGCGCCTCGCTCTGCTCGTTGTGCTCGTTCAGCGTCACCAGCCGGTTTTGCACCCCAAGCGCCTTGAGCAGCGTGCTGCCCTCGCGGTACTCCTCGCAGATCACCGCGTCCACGCCCTTCAACACCTCCAGCGCCCGTAAAGTGATATCCTTCGGGTTGCCAATTGGCACAGCCACGACGTACAAGGTCCCGCTCCCCGGCACCGGTCACCTCCAAATCCGCGCTACCTACCCGTATTGTACAGCCGCGGCGCGGTCTTCCCAAACCGGGCGCGCTGGGCCGAGGGGCGCGCGGTCCGCCGATACTACTTGACTGATTATGGCATGATCTCTCCACCCCAGCTATCAAATTCAGCTTCGTCCCGGTCCGGCAGCCTGCGCACTTCCGCATCCACTGGCAATTCCGCCGGCTGTTCCGCGTTCATCCCGCTCTGGTAGGCGGCCCGCAGTAGCTCGGGAAAGCCCGTCGCCTGAGGCTGGGACGGTAGCTGGAAGAGCCGTGGCGCCAGGGCGGTCCGGCCATCCAGTGTATGGCGCTCGACGGTGCGCGTGCCGTCGTGGATGATGTGCTTCTCGACAACCGGCGGGGGAGTCCGCGGCATGCGCCAGGCCTTGACTGGGAACGCGCTGGCGACAAGTACCAGTGCGACGGTCAGGCCCGCGACCAGGATCACGGCCAGGGTGCGCACGAACTCCGCACCGATCATCCACAGCGCGAAGGCCAGCGTCGCAGCGATAGCCAGGCCAAAAACCAGGTAAAGGGCCGCCATGTTTTCGCTTTTCAATGTCCCTCCTTCAGTCAAACGAAGGTGCTCTCTGGTTCGAACATGCTGACTTTCTCGGCATAGGGCAGTTGGCGTAGCTGTTGCTCGCCAATCAACGGCACCTGTAAGCGCGTGATGCCGCCTCCGGCCGTAAGCAGCAGGAAGTCGCCTTTGCCTAGTAGTGCGTCGGCCATCGTGCGCGAGCGGCCCGTCGCTCCGTAGGTCAGCGTGGCGCTGCTCACCCGGCCGACCAGGCGCGCCGGCAGGTTGGGCAGCGCCTCGCCCAGGCTCTTGCCGCCCGGTTGTTGTGTGCTGACGATCAGCGTGACCCCCAGCGCCCGCCCGATCTGCGCGATGCGGGCCATCGAGGACGCGATCCGGCCGTCGATCGCGACCAGGTCCTTCACCTCATCAATTACCACTATCAGACGGGGGTTGGTCTGCCAGGTGGCCGCACGGCGGTCGAGTTCCAGTGAAACCGACTCTAACAAACGGGCGATCTCGGAGGGATCCGACGTCACCCGGTGAACCAGGTGCGGCAGGTGCGCGAACGGCGCCAGTTCGTAGCCTTTCGGGTCGAGGAGGAGCATACGCATGGCGCGTGGCGCATTCTGGCGCGCCAACCGGTACAGGATCCAATGCAGCAGCACGCTCTTGCCGGACCCCGTTGCCCCGCCGATCGCTACGTGGCACGCGTTGGGATCGCTCAGGTCCAGCCAGACCGCTTTGCCCCCGGTGGCGACGCCCACAGCCACGCTGGCGGAGTTCCGCGGCGTCAGAGCGTCCATGCGTTCCGGCGCCAGCATCTTGCGCAATTGCGGCGGCTTGGGGATCTCAATCAACACCTTGCCCGGTGTGCGCGCCACCCGGCAGTTGTCGGCCCCCGCGGCCAACGCGAGCGCTCCCGCCATGCGCTCGACCCGCTCGGGCGCCACTCCGAAGCCCAGGCTACAACTGAAAGCCCAGAGTTGCGGGCCATTCCAGGCCAGGGCGACGATCGCCTGGATGCGCCGTTGATTCAGTGTCTGCTGCAACATGGCGGCGATCAGGTGCTCATTTCCTTCCGGATTACCGGCGGGAGTGCCGCCGAAGAACGCTGCGCTCATAATTGGCCTCGAAATTGTGCTGTGAGTCGAACTTATGTTCTATAATAGTCCTTCTCTGCCACGCTGTCAAGGGGGAGAGTCGGCCAGTCGGCCAATCCTTCCCATCCGCTAAGCAGTGAGTTCGGTGGTCACAAACGGCGTGCTGCCGCTAGGCCGTTTGGCGCGTTGTTGTGAATCAAAACTATGTTACAAAAAGTGACCGTGCATGTGCGCCTAGCACGCAGGATTCATCTCGATCAACTTCGGCCTGTGGGCTCTTCTGCCCATCACTGGCTATGCTGTCAGCGGTTCTTGCGGATTCACTGCCACAGCCGGGTGCTCGAACGCCGCCTTCGTTAGCGGAGTTCGGTGGTAAACCCTTGCTGATCCGCCCTTCGCCTCTCGGTCCTCGCCCGTTGTCGGACAACTGGCCTTGCTCGTTGTATAAGTTGCCTATCATGGTATACAGCCGAAAGCGCGGACTCGTGGACGTCCGCCCGGCCATATTCATTCCTCTTATTCAGCGAAAGGATGTTTCTCTATGGTTACCAGGCGGAGATTTCTGCAAGCTACCGCACTGACAGCCGTGGGCCTCGCATTGCCCGGCAAGCTCGACTTATCTGGTTCATCGTCCGGCAAGCCGCTCTTCGAAATGCCGATTGCCGAAGCCTTCTCCCAGTCCCCCGGACTGGCCAAGTTCGTCCAGGGCCTGCGCTGTGTGGGGCCAGGCGCCATCCCGGTGGCCGTACCGGATGGCACTAGGAATTGGGGTTCCACTACCGCCCAGCATTACACGATCGACATCAGCGAGTTCCAGGATACGCTGCACCCCGACCTCGGCGGGCCGACCACTCTGCGTGGCTTCAACCCCCGCAATGCCCTGGGGGTGAGCGGAGTCCCGGAGCAAAAGCACCTGGGCGGCATCATCGTTGCCCAAAAGGGCTCTCCCGTCCAAATCACCTTTCGCAACAATCTGCCGGCGAACCACACGGTTGTGCCCGTCGACACCACGATCATGGGCGCCGAGGGGGCGACCAATCGTATCTCTGTCCACTTGCACGGCGGCTTCGTCCCCTGGATCAGCGACGGCGGCCCTTTCGCCTGGTGGGCGCCCGACGGGAGCCATGGCGAAAGCTTCGTCAACAACAAGGTGCTCAATCCGAGCGCGGCGCGGAACGAGGCTGAGTACTACTACCCGAACAACCAGAGCGCCCGCCTTGCCTGGTACCACGATCACGCCGTCGGCATTACGCGCCTCAACGCCTACTCTGGCATCGCATCCGCTTACATCATTCGGGATGCCTTCGAAGCCCGGCTGCGCAGCCTGGGTCTGCCCGACTTCATCGAAAATGGCGGTTTTGAGCTGCCCATCGTCATTCAGGATAAGATCTTCGTAGACGCCCACATCGCCAGCAAGGATCCGGCCTGGACCTTCCTGCCGGTCCCGCAGACGCCGGGCAGCTTGTGGTACCCACATGTCTACGAAGGTGCCCGCTGGAGCATCGGCGACAGTGGCAACGTGAACCTGGACGGTAACTTGACGCAGGACCCGTCAATCATTGCCGAGATGTTTGGCGATACCATGCTCGCTAACGGCACCGTTTTCCCGGCGGCGCCGGTTCAGGCCCGTCGCTACCGCCTGCGCATCCTCAACGCTTGCCAGGCCCGCTTCTTGAATCTACAGCTCTACGTGGCCGACACCAACCCGGCGGGGGACGGCGGCATCACATACCAAGTGACCTCTGCCGCGGCCGGCAGCGCGCCGACGAACCCTAAGGGCCCAGACTTCCTGGTGATTGGGACCGAGGGCGGCTTCCTGTCCAAACAGGTGCTGGTGAACTCCGCGGTACCCTTTGACATGACCATCGATCGGGAAGATATCCCTGTGGGGTCGTCGATCCAGGCCAGCCTGCTCACCGGGCCGGCCGAACGCTGGGACGTCATCGTCGACTTCACGGGCTTAGAGGGCCAGCGGGTGATCCTATACAATGACGCTCCTGCCCCGTTCCCCATGGGCGAAGAGATCAACGACTTTTATCTCGGCAATCCCGGCAACCCAACTCAACCCACCCCCGGCTTCGGGCCGAACACCCGGCAGATCATGGCTTTCGACGTCAGCGAGGTGGAAGGCGATCCAGACCCGACGCTGAGCATCACGCCGGCCACGGATCTGAGCGCAGGCATCGACCCGCTGCTGGAGCACCTGAGTTGGACGACACAGACGCAGGCGCCGCCGCCAGGTGTGAAGGTCAGGCAGTTGACGCTCAACGAGACCTTCGACAAGCTCGGGCGCCTGATCCAGATGCTGGGGACGACCGAAATGGTGTCGTCGGGAGAATTGGGACGGCACTATGATGATCCGGCGACGGAGGTTGTGCCCGCAGGTAGTGTGGAAGTCTGGCAGATCATCAACCTCACGGGCGACACTCATCCGATGCACTTCCACCTGGTCAACGCGCAGGTGCTGTCGCGGCAGCGGTTCCCCGAACCCGAGCTGGCGACGGCCCCTTCCGGCCGTCCGCGGCCCCAGCGCCTGCCGAATCTCGCCAATTCGACGGCCCGCGGCCCGAGCGAGCTTGAGCTCGGGTGGAAGGAAACGGTCAAGATGCACCCGAATGAGGTTACCACGGTCATCATGAAGTTCGACCTGCCCACGGGTCTGCCCTTCAAGGTTCCCGAGAGCCCGCGCACGGGCGGCAACGAGTACGTGTGGCACTGCCATATCCTCGAGCACGAAGAACATGACATGATGCGGCCACTGATTGTTACTAATCAATCCCACACCTATCTGCCTTTCGTATCGATCCAACGCCCTGGTCCATTTTCGGTCTCAGAACCCACGAAGTGATGACTTCCCGGGGCCGTCGGGTGGTTTGTGAACGAATCCTGGCCGAATCACCTGAGGAACGGCAAGCCTGGCCTTTTCAAAAACCGGCACGGCAAGCGTTCTGAGCGCTCGGGATTGCGGAGGGCGATCCGCCCTCCGCAATCCGTATGTCACTTCAGCGCGGGGAAGCGGCGGGCCAGTGAGCAGTCCTTGGGCGGGGCATGTGGCATGGAGCGCCCGGGCCGGCCCTAATCCCACAACCGCAGATCGCCGCTGCACCGGGGAAACCCTGGGCGGCGGGCATGCTTGCGGATGTTGCTGAGCGCTTCCTGCCCTACCCGGAAGATGGTCAGCTCACCCAGCGTCGGCAGACGGCGTTCGTTGCCATCCACCCGGCAGGCGACCCGCGCCGCAGGCAGATCCCCACCCAGGTCCTCAACCAATGTCTGCACGGCGACTGGCAGCCCCAAGTCTTCCAGGATCAACGGCCGCAGATCGTTGCTCATCCGCCGCACATCGGCCACGGCAGACTTGGCGAGCGCCTGCAGCTCATCCAGCCGGTACGCACAGCCAAATCGCCCGCACAACTAAAGACTCGGGGTTTCAGAGGCACTGTCCACCTCTGAAACCCAGAGTCCGCGGGTGCGCGAAACGTGGCTGATCTGCCGGCCTACCGCGCCTGCGGCGCCTGGCTCACCCGCTTACCCTCTCATGTGCACTGCCTCGCCTGCCGTCCTGTACATCGCGATGATCTTCTCTGCCGGCACCTCCGCCAGGAGGTTGTGGATGTTGCAGAACACGTAGCCGCCGTCCTGCCCCAGGCAGCCTACCACCTCGGCCACTTCCCGGGCCACGTCCTCGACCGTGCCCAGGGGCAGTGTGCCCTGCGCGTTGACCCCGCCGCCCCACAGCGTCAGGCGTCCGCGCGCTTTCGCCTTCCATTCCTGGTACGGGTGCTTGCCCGCCGGCCACTGCACCGGGTTCAGCACGTCGAAGCCGCTCTCGACGATCATGTCCAGCAGGTCGTAGATTGCGCCGCAGGAGTGCAGGAACGTCTTGACCTGCGGAGCGAGCGCGTGGCACACGTCGTTGATGCGCCGCCGGTAGGGCAGGAACAGCTTGAGGAACACTTTCGGCGAGGCGATGGTGCTGTTCTGGGTGCCCCAGTCGTCGCTGGCCAGCCAGATCACGTCGACATAAGGCGCGATCTCGGGCAGCAGGCGGCGCACGTTCACCAGTGTGTGCTCGGTGATGATCTCGTGCAGCTCGGCGACGTAGTCCGGGTCGGTCAAGCAGAGGAGCGGAAACACCGCCATGCCGCCGTGGCCGTGAATGCAGATGTCGGAGCCCAGCGCACCGTCGTTGAAGAAGACCGCCCGGTCCGTCGACTCTCGCACGCGCCGGGACAGGTCGCGCAGGGCTACGATTTGCTCGTCTCTGATGTCGCGACTCTGCAGGCGTCCTTTGTACTCCTTCAGGTCATACCTCGGCAGCTCGGCGTTCAGGTCCAGCGCCTGCCCGCCGTGGAGCTCGTCAAACACGTAGGAGCTGGGCGGCATGCGCGTGTTGCCCTGTATCAGCGTGCCATCCGGCTCTGCAGCAAACGCCGACGGATTGCGCACCCGGGCCGGCAGGCGGCAGTTGAAGTCATACGGATGCCACTTCTGCGGCTCCTCGAAAGCGTTGGTCGTCCCGCCGCAGATGGTCACCAGGTCCACACCCAGCGCATCCAGCACGTCCAGGTCAGGCATGGCCAGCATCTGGCCGGTATCATAGACGCGCGGCACGCGGGCCGGCAGTCCGAGGGCCGCCACAAGCTGAGGGTAGGCGAAGGCGCTGATGCTGCTCGAGAGCATACCGCCCAGATCTTTGGGGACACGGTCGGGCGCTTCATAGCTCAATGACTTCAATACGCGTTCACGGGAAGTGATCATTTAACCCATCTTTCTGTAGGGGAAGAACAGGCTTTTGTCCCCGCTCTCCCAGTTTTCGCGCAACTCGGGCTTGGTTATGTCCCAGTCCGGATGGCAGCGCATCGACATCGCTCGAAAGTCCTGGCGGACCTCTTCCTGGGTCGGCCGGCCCCAATACCAGTAACCGACGTAAATCTTGTACACCCGCAGCCCCGGTTCCAGCATGACCGTGTGTGGGACCGTACCGATGCGCACCGGATCGGTGTACTCTGCGATCTCCAGGTGACGCCGTACCACCCGTTCTTCGTCGGAAAGGAAGCCCAGTGCGCACCCAGCCGGGAGCGCCACTCCAGGCAGCCCAGCACCGGGTCCGTGCTGACAGTGATGAAGCGGGTGTAACTGAGCACGACCTCCGGTTCCATTTCGACCATCCACACGTGCTGGCGGTGCTCGCGCGGGCAGAAAGACCCGCGTGCCAACACCAGGGCGACAGGGTCCTTGCCCTGCAACTCGCTCAGGTGGCGCCGTGTCCCTGTGTGGTCGGGCAGCTCATAGTCGGGAAACTTGCTCCCCGGTACGATATCGGCTTGCATGGGATAGCACCTCCGGAATTTGCTCTAATGGTTGGCTTCAGTTGCTCGGTTGTGCGGCGTAGCGCAGCTCACTCGCCACGCTTCCATCGTCTTACTCGAAACGGAAATAGAACCCGAACGTGCGGCCGGACCATTCATCCTGCACGCCCCGCGTCGCCTTGACCAACACCTGGTTCCAGCCGGCGTGCAGTCTGATCGGCGCCCGCAATGGCTCGACGACCCGGTTCTTTTCAGAAACGAGGGCAATCTCGCCGTTGCACCACAGCTTCAACTGCTCTTCGCCGGACAGACTGGCGTAGACTGTTTGCTCGCCGGGAGCCCGCAGTTCCCACCAGGCATCCGGCAGCGCCGGGAGAGTGTCGCCGGTCGAGGGCTTGTGCGCGGTCGCCGTGGACGCCGCCGGAGCCGCCTGCCACCCTTCGGGCGCCGCCAACGAGAATTTGACGGTCGTGGCGGTCAGACAAGGCACGGCGCGCAGGAATACCCGGACTTGAAGCTGAGAGGGACCGGCGTCGGGACGGACATCGATGCCCAGTTCCGGGACGGCGGGCGGCACGTTGACAGCCTCCCCCGGCTCGACCGAGACACCGAAAGGCAAGCTCGCGGGGCAGCCCTCCAGGCGCACGCTGAGCAAGCGGTGACCGGGATCGTAAGTCCAGCCGGTCTTGCCACATGCGGCGCTCCAGCCCCCGCAAGTTGAGTTGCGAAAATGCCCCCTGGCCCCGCCCGTAGACGCCCACGTCGGCCGGCCGACGGCCCACTCTAAGGCCGGGATGCCGGCGTGCGTGGCGGCCACGATGCGCCCTTGTCCGTCGAGCAGCCGCAAGGAAAAGGGAGCGCGGTCCACCTCTACCGTAAACTCGGCGGTACGGAGCATCACCTTGTCGCCATCCACTGCCAGCCGGGCACTTTCGCAAACCCCAGGCTGGCCGGCCAACACGTACGTTTACTCAGCGCGAAACTCGCCGTGCGGTGCCAGCCGCACCCGAACCACGTTTTCGCCGACCGCCCGTACTTCTAACAGCGTATCCTCGATCGCTAAGAGCGCTCCCCCCGGCACCGGGGTTACGTTGCGCACGCATTCTTCAATCATCGGGCTCCCTCGTCCGTCAAGGCAGACGCATGGATAGTGCCAATCTGCGCGCTATTCTACCATGCGCTACCAGGACGGGGCCACCCAGAGCAGGCAGAGGCCTGAGCCTTCCCCAATTCCGGGGAACGGCGGATGCGTCCTGAGGTCGTGCCGTGCACGGTTACAAAGGCAAGCTTCTTGAAGTGGACCTTACCACCCGGCAGACGCGCCTGCTGGCCCTTGATCCCGCCCAGGCGCGCGCCTTCATCGGCGCCTTGTTTGTCGGTTCACTCATGGGTGACCACATTCCTCTCGGTGGGGCCTTCTCGTCTGCCGGAGTATAAATAGTACGTGTGTTCAATCCCGCGCATCAGGGAGAATTTGCATGCCGGATTTGACAACCATGACGGCTGAATGGGTGGCCGAGCAGCGCGAGCACAACTACCGGCGAACGCCGGCGCGGCGCGTGCAGACGGTGGAAGAAGTGCGCGCTTTCGTGCAAGAGGCCGGTTTCTGTCACTTCTGGCCGATCCAGGGTGTCGAGATGCCGAACCTGTTCCACGCGATCGCCGGCCGAGTGCGCTCGGTGCCCAACGAGCACGACGACCCGGACATCGGCAAGTGCTGGGGCCGGAAGGACGAGTCGCTGGATAAGCGCTGGTGGTATTACGGCAAGCTGATCAGGCGCCGGGCTACGATGGTCTCTTTGGACCTGCTGCCCGCCTTTTACGCCTGTAGCGACAACTTCGGCGACTGGAGCACAACTTCCTGGAGGAGTACCGGGACGGCCGGCCGTCGCTGGAGGAGAAGAACATTTACGAGGCGCTGTTGGCGAACGGGCCGCTGGACACGGTTGAGTTGCGCAAGAAAGCGCGTCTGGCCAACGACAGCGCCAAGTACAAGTTTGACAAGACGTTGACGGAGTTGCAGGCCAAATTGAAGGTGCTGCCGGTGGGGGTGGCGCCGGTTGGCGCCTGGCGGTACGCCTTCACATACGAGATCGTGGCCCGTTGGTACCCCGATTTGGCAGCCCGGGCCCGGCCGATCAGCCGGCGCAAGGCGCAGAAGACGTTGGTGTTGCGCCACCTGCAAAATGTGGCGGCAGCCACGCGCGACGAGGTGTTCCGAATACTGGATGTGCTGGGGTGGACGAGGGGGGAGTTCGAGGGGACGGTGGGGTGTTTAATAGAGGAAGGGTTTATTCGCGAAGAGGCGGTGGACTGGATTAGGGCAGGGACCTTGCTGCTCGCGGCTGGTTCCTGAAACCGACAGAGGGCTTTGGATGCCAAAAGACAGTGAGCGTCAAGAGCGCGAGTGCCGCCGGCGGATCTCCTCGAAGTATTGCCGGAACTCCCGCAGGTCTATGTCGAGCTTCGCGGCCTTCGGCAGCACCGCCTGGAAATATCGCTCCAGTTCGGAGAACTCGATCAAGTCTCGCCCTAACATAAACATCACGTCGTCCAAATCCGACTCAAAGCCGCGCGCGATTTTGCTGAGGGCCATGCTGTAGGGATCGAAAATGTACACGTCAAGCTGGCCGAACCGACCCACAAATCGCCGGCGCTGTTCTGCTTCGGGCGGCAAGGGCACAAACTCGCCCAGCGGCACCTCCTCCAAGTCAAGTTGCATCTCCCCAGCCAGTCTCGACGCTGTCTCTTGAAACCGGCTCAGTATTTCAGGCGCTACCTTGACAGTGTAGTCCAGATCTCGGGTTTCGCGTGGGTTCCCAAGCAGACACAGCGCGCCGCCGCCAAGCAGGTATAGGGTGGATGGTGCCTCCCAGCGCTCACCCAGGCGCTGCAAAAACGACAAGATGGCTGCTGAGGTTATTGGCTCCGGCTCCATACCTGCTCCATCTCCCATCTGCGGATCAGCTTGTATGCCACGTTGTCGTACGTGCCGGTCCAGTTAACCAGTACGCCCGTGGCCTCGCGGTGGACGTAACCCAGCAGGGCCAGCCTACGGGCGGCCGGCACGTCCTCCCCTGGCAAGCCGAAGTCGGCCGAGAATAAGTCGGGCAGCCAGAGCCATTCTTCGCTCAGGAATGGCTCCAACCGTGATCGGTACTTATGTTGGAGGAACACGGCGGCTGTATAGAAAAGGCGGAGATTGGTTGCGCAAGCCGGATTTATAGCATCCAGCTTGGCTACCGCTGTAGGAACATCGTGCGCGTAGTGCGGGCAGGCTAAGAACACGGCGATCACGGACTCGCGCGTGCGCGAGTTAGGCTGCCGCACCAGATCAACCAACAACCCGTCGGCCGGACGGACCTGCACCGCCTGATAGTGGGTTTGGCGAGATAGATATCGAATCCCCAGCAGCTCCAGTTCGGCAACTAGAGCTTCTTCCTCTGATACCGCTTCTGCTACGCCACTTTGCATGTGCATTCCCCTGACACGCAGGCCCTTGAGCCTGTCAAGCGGTTGTCTTGCCGCCGAAAACATTATAACATAGGAGCACAGAGACGCTGCTGGAAATACAATCACGCTGCTTCAAAACCCAAAGCCGTAATTTGACAGATGTTTGTATGTGAGTTACACTATCTGCATTATACAGATATGTGGAGGGTAACCGGTGGCCGCGGAGTTGTTCCTGGACCGAGTAGACCGCCTTACCCGGCGGCTGCAGCGCAACCTGGAGTGCTGTGATCGTGCGCTGGTGGCCTGTTGTGGTCTGACCGTCGCGCAGTCCTACGCGCTGCTCGCCCTACAGGAACTGGGCACTGTCACTATGAACGAATTCGCAGCGGAGATGCGACTGCACGGAACGACCATGACGCGGATGGTGGATGCGCTCATTGACAAGGGTCTGGTGGAGCGGAGGCCAGATCCTGAGGACCGCCGGATCGTACGCGTCGCGCTTAGCCCTGCCGGGCAAGAGATGGTTGGAAAGCTGCAGGAGGCCAAGCGCCAGTTAATATCTGCGGAGCTGGCCGATTTCTCGCCAAGCGAGCAGGGGATGACCCTGAAGGCATTGGAGCGCATGGCAGAAGTGCTGGAGAAGCTCAGTGAGCGGTGTTGCGGCTAACGACCTCAGAGCGATGCTCTCTCTTTTTTTGACCATTTATCTGTATTGCACAGATAGTGTGCTTTACACGGTTTTCCGAGCGACTCAGTTGAGATCATCTCAGCCAGATAGAACTACACATCCCTGGAGGTAACGAAGATGTCAGCGAGTTCAAACGTCGAGACTCACGAGCCAAGTGCCGAGCAGATCAAGGAAGGTGTGCGCGAGGTCTACGCTGCGCGGGTCAGCGGCGACGCCGGCGTACAATGTGGTGGCGCAACCACACCGGCGAGCAGGCCGGAGCGCAAGGACCTGATCGAAGTTGTCGGCTACTCCCCCAACGACCTGGCTGCTGTGCCGGCCGATGCCGTCACCTATTCGTTTGGCTGCGGCAATCCTTTGGGGTTCAGCGGCGTCATGGCAGGGGATGTCGTCCTGGACATCGGATCGGGGGCCGGCATGGATGCGCTGCTGGCGGCCAGGCTGGTCGGCCCCGCCGGCAAGGTGATCGGCCTGGACATGACCCCGGAGATGATCGCGAAGGCCAGACAGAACACCGAGCGGTCCGGCGTGACAAACGTTGAGTTCCGCCTGGGCGAAGCCGAGCAGATGCCCGTTCCAGACGCTTCTGTCGACTGGATCATCTCGAACTGCGTGATCAACCTGGCTCCTGACAAGCGCAAGGTCTTTGCTGAGATCGTACGGGTATTGAAGCCTGGAGGGCACGTGGCGATCTCCGACATCGTCACGGGAGAGCTGCCGCAGGCGGTACGGCAGGGCCTGGCGGCATGGGCCGCCTGCGTCGGCGGCGCGATCAAGGAAGACGAGTACCTGGACTCCATGCGCGAGGTTGGATTGTCCGATGTGCAGGTCATTGCCAGGCAAACCTACAATGCGGCTTCGGTTCGCGGGATGATTGAAGAAATGGCGTCCTCAGCCAGCCTGCCGCCCGAGTTGGTAGAGGCTGCCTGCTGCCCTGACGTCCTGAGCCAGATCTGGAGTGCGCGGATCACCGCCTGTAAACCGGACGAGAGCGCGTGAGGGCCTTCGATCAGTCGCCGGCATGAGCGCCTGCAATGCTGTGCAGCAGAACTTGGCGGAAAGCCAAGGAGAGTGTCCAATGAATGGGAAAATCGGGATGATCGAAGCCATCGCGCCCACAGCGAGCGTCCGGCGCGCGTACAACCTGCACAGTCTCTACTACGGTACGCTGGTCGCTCCGCTCGAACGCAGGCCACGCATGCTGGCCCTGGAGAAAGCCTGTCTGCGCGCAGACGAGCGCGTGCTTGAGGTTGCAACTGGTCGGGGCTTCACGCTCCGCGAAATCCTGAAGATCGTCCACCCGACGAACGTGGTAGATGGCGTGGATCTGTCGCCGCGCATGTTGGAGCGCGCACGGCGCTTGATCCGCGCGGCAGGTCACACTAACGCCAGGTTGCAGGAGGCTGACGCTCGCCAGCTGCCGTTTGAAGATGCCACGTTTGATGTTTTGCTGAACAGCTACATGCTCGACCTGATCCCGCTGGACGATATGTCCGTCGTCCTGAAAGAGTTCCGGCGGGTCCTCAAGTCTGGTGGCAGGTTGGTTCTGGTGAATATGAGTAAACCAAGCGCGGACGTGCTGACGCCGCTGGAGAGAGTGTACAATCTACTTCCGAAGCGCTGGGTGCCTTATCTGCTGGGCAGTTGCCGTCCGGTCCTGATGGAAGTCCCCGTGCGCCAGGCCGGTTTCAGTGACGTGCAGCGGCAGTATCTTCCCCAAATCATGCCGTCTGAGATCATCACCGCACGAGCGTCACAAGATGCTTGAGTTGTTGATTGGCACTACTGCCTCAAACCTCAGAGACTGCCTCGGCCGGATTGTAGCCGGCACCGCCATGCCGATAAACCGCCCGATGATAACCCACGTTGCGGAGCACGTTCCATTCCAGGCCTGTGCGAGAGTGCGCGAGCCGGTTCCAGATCGAGCCCCACGAGTAGAACTCGCGCCGTTCCCACTCGAACCCCGCCTGAAGCACATCCGGCGTCATGAGTTTTGGCCGGAAAACTACATCTGTCTTGCCGTTGTACTTCGACCAGTCTCTGGTTAGAATCCGACCTTCCCTTTCGAGACGGGCAAAGAGCCGTGTGCCAGGAAACGGGATGACCAGGCTAATGGTGGCATTATCAATCCCTATCTGCGTGGCCGCTTCGACCGTACGCTCAAAGACGTCGGGGCCATCCTGATCAAAGCCCAACATAATGCCCGCCTGGACCGCGATGCCATAGCCGTGGAGCTTCGCCACCAGTCCCCGGTAGTCCTTCGCCCGATTGAAGCTCTTGTTTGTGCCATCCAGGCTGGCCTGGGAGAGAGATTCCAGCCCGAGGAAGAAGGCTTTGCAGCCGCTCTCGGCTGCCAGGCGCAGCAGTTCCTCGTCCTCAGAAACTGTTTTGAAGGGTCACACTCGGGCCAAGCGGCGCAGCATCAGGCGGATCATGACGATGTAGACCAGCGCTTCGCTGGTCGCGATGAGGCCCTCGTAGTCCTTGCTCAACCGTCGGTGATGGTTCAGCCAAGCGAGTGTACGCTCAACCACCCACCGCCGGGGTAGGACGACAAAGCCTTTCTGCTCCTCCGGACGTAGCACGACTCGTAGACGGAAGCGAAAGTGCTCAACGACCCAGTCGAGAAGCTGGCCGCGGTAACCGCCGTCCACCCAAATCAGGCACAACTTCTTGCACGCACCGCTGAGTCTGGAGAGCAAAAGCCGTGCGCCATCTCGATCTTGGACCGAAGCGGCGGTGACGATCACTGCCATCAGCAAGCCCAGTGTGTCCACGAGCAGATGCCGTTTGCGTCCGTTGATCATTTTGGCTTTGTCGAAGCCACGAATGCCCGGCACGGCCGTGGTTTTGACGCTTTGGCTGTCCAAACAGCCCGCCGTGGGCTGCTTGTGGCGTCCGGCCCGGCGTCGCACCTGTGCTCGCAGAGTGTCATGCATGCGTTGCCATCTGTGATCATTCCGCCAGTCGCGGAAGTAGCCGTAGACGCTCTGCCAGGCCGGGTATTCTTTCGGCAACATCCGCCACTGGATCCCGCCGACGACCACGTACAGGATGGCATTGACGACTTGCCGCATATCCAGGCTGCGAGGTCGTCCGCCAGGTTTGGCCGCTGGGATCAAATCCTGGATAATGTCCCACTGGCTGTCGGTTAAGTCGGTTGGGTAGAGTTGTGTGTTCACAACTGCAACTTATACCACCGGTTAGCCGTCAGCCTTTACTTTCAAAACAGTTTCTCAGCGATCTTGATCGTGGCCTGGGCGGTCCACCACTTCTTGTATGGGGTGATCGCCCGAAAAAGCGCCTTAGCGTATCCCGGATCAGCGGCAATGTTATCGTCCCAGAACACGATGGGCTTCCCCTTGATCGCAGCTACCTCCTGAGCGACCTCATCCACCGGCCGGAAGCGCAATGTTCGATCGTAGAGATGGGGCAAAGTGCAGTATTCACAGGCATTGGGGCAACCGCGGGTAGCAATGAGCACGCCCTTGCGGTACCAGCGGCCTTCCAGGAGGTCGCGGCGCGCGTGCGGGAGATGATGCAACGACGGTGGCCGCTGCGCCCGGTAGCGTGGTTGTAGACAGCCCCGCCGGAAGTCTTCGATCAGCCGAGGCCACGACTCCTCGGCCTCCCCAATCACTATGGCATCGGCGTGCGCCTCAGACTCAGCAGACAGCAATGCCAGCACCATCCTAAGCATCCGCGCATATCAGGAGCGATCAATAAAGCGATGGCAGAAACGGCGGATAGGTTTTGGCAGATCTCCATGCTACAATTGGGAAGATTTTTCGCTAACCCGACGATCGGGCCGCGGAAGGTGCCAGGGCGATCCCTGACTATTCGAAGCCCCCATTCTTTTGCCGACCTTGGGGTGGCCGGCAAGGACAGAAAAGATGAATGTGGAAGAAGAGCACCTGGATGTCCTACAAAACATCGGGTTTGCCATCGTCGGCGTATTCCGGCGAGAACCGATGTTGGTGGATTTCGACGTCGAAAACGCGGTGAATGGCTTGATCGTCCATTACCAGGCGCAGCCTCAGAACCGCGAGGCACGCCTACCCAAACTGAACGAGCGCGCCAAAGAGGTTTACGATCTTGTTGAAGCCATGTGTGAATGGCGACTTGGGAACGAAGCCCTTGCGAGTGCCGATATGAAGGCTCGGGGACCCCGCCCGGAGCCGGTTACCCTGGATGTGATCGTCGCCTGCCTGAAACGCATCCGGAAATCAGTCCAGAAGTGGAACAAACAGGGTGGCCGGCAGGGCTACTTGACCTTCATCCAGCGATTCATTTTGTAGACCGTAGCCGAAATTTCCCGACCTTCTCGAAAGTGAGAGATGCAACTACTGGCAAGGACGTCATCCCGTGGAGGGGACCATGTTCAAATCGCACTCTGAAACCGTGCCTGCCACAATGAAACCCGCGTATTCGGCCATTGTTACTTTGACTGACGCATTCTGTAAGGACTACCTGAATGAGGAATATGCCGCGCTTTCCCGCCAGCTGGCCGCCGCGCTGGCCCGGAAACGTCCTTCGCCGTTGGGGCGCGGGAAGCCGGAAATCTGGGCCTGCGCCATCGTGTACGCACTGGGCAGCGTGAACTTCCTTTTCGACAAGTCCCAGCAACCACATATGCGGGCTGACGAGCTATGCGCCGCTTTTGGCGTCAGTCAGAGCAGCGGAGCTAACAAGGCCAAGCTGGTCCGCGACATGTTCCGTATGTGGCCCCTCGATCCGGAGTGGATGCTGCCCAGCCGGGTGGATGAGAACCCGCTGGTATGGATGCTGGAAGTCAATGGCCTTATCGTGGACGTACGCACAATGCCGCGCGAACTGCAGGAGATTGCCTACCGGAAGGGACTGATACCCTACATTCAGGCAGACCGCCAGGCGGAATAGAAGATGAGCGCATACCAGTATCACGAGTAAGGAGCAAGACCATGCCGCGCAAGATCGAGTCAGTGCCAACGGTGATCTATCAGATCAAAGTCACCTTAAAGGACAGTAAACCGCCGATCTGGCGGCGCATCCAGGTACGGGGAGATGTCACCCTGGCGCAGTTCCACACCATCCTCCAACTGGTAATGGGCTGGGGAGATTACCACCTGCACGCTTTCCGGCTTGGCGGCATGGAGTACGGCCAGCCCGAACCGGAATTGCGTATGCGGAGCGATAAGAGCGTGAAACTCAACCAACTAATCCCCGGCGAGAAGTTCAAGTTCCAGTACGAGTATGACTTTGGCGATTCCTGGGACCACATGCTGGAGGTCGAGAAGGTCCTGCCGGCGGAGCCAGGAGTCCACACTCCTAGCTGCCTGGCAGGCAAGCGCGCTTGCCCGCCGGAAGACGTGGGCGGCGTCTGGGGTTACATTGAGTTCCTGGAAGCCATTCGGGACCCGGAGCACCCGGAGCACGAGGAGCAGCTCGAGTGGGCCGGCGGCGAGTTCGATCCGGAAGCGATTGACCTGGATGAGGTCAACCGAGAACTGGCGAAGATCCAGCAGACACGATGAGCGAATACCAATACTACGAGTGGCAGACGATTGATCGCCCACTCACAGCCGAGGAGCTGGCGGCGGTAAACCGCCTGTCAAGCCATATTGACGTGACTTCCACGTGTGCCGTCGTCACCTACAACTGGGGCGACTTCAAACACAATGCCATGGAAGTGCTGGGGAAGTACTTCGACGCCTTCCTGTACCATTTCAACTGGGGCAGCGCGCGCCTGGCTTTCCGCTTCCCGAAGAACCTGCTCGACCGGATCCAGATCGGACCCTACGTGTGGGATAACAACATCGAACTGGAGCCGGTCGGCGAGTACTTGATCCGGAGCATCGCGCCGTACGACGAGGACGATTACGGCGACTATGAGCGCGACACGCCTCTGTCAACGCTGGCGCGCCTGCGGGATGATATCCTGGCCGGCGACTTTCGGGCGCTCTATCTCGCCTGGCTGCGAGCCGCCGAACTGGCCGGCATTGATGAAGAGGTTGAGCCGCCGTCGCCGGCCGGCTTGAAGGACCTCTCGGCTGCGCTGGCCGCATTCGTGCAGTTTTTCGCCCTGGATCCCTACCTCGTAGAGGCTGGCGCTCAGGCGAGCCCGCCACACTCTGCCGCGCCCAGCATACCAGTGGAGGAAGCGCTTGCCCGCCTGTATGCTGGCGAGCGTGATGCCTTCCTGCTGCGGTTGGCCCGAGGTGAGCCACATCTGTCGTTGACATTGAACCGGCGCTTACAGGAGTTGGTGGGCAAGCCGAAAGCCCATAGCAACAGCGACGCACGCCGGACATGTGGCGAGCTGCAGGCTATAGCCACCGGCTTGCGCGAGGGGGCCGAGCAGCGCAAACGGGAGGCCGCCGAGGCGGCCCGCCTATCCAACGACTTCCGCACCGCGCATGCCGAGCTTGACTGCCCTGGCATTATCGGCTTTTGGAATCTAGCCGTACATGAGTACTTTGCCGTGAGTTGGTCGATTGTCTGGGTGACCGCGACGGAAGACGTGCCCACCCTGCGCTCTCACGTGGAGCGGATTCTGGGCGAAGCATTCGGCTCTGGATAGGAAGGGTGGGCCAGGCTCCCCGCGCCTCTGAGGAACTTGAAGGCTACCAGAACTTGTTCTGTCTCGGCCAAGATCGCCATATGGCGTTGGGCACCTCCTCCGGGACCGCTGGGCGCGCTCAAGAGGAGACGTAGGTCGCCTCGCGAGAGGATTGCAAAAGTGGGGGCTGGATGCTTGTCGACTCCGAAACCAAGTAGACCTGTCTAGAACAAGATCGCCGTATCAACATCATCGACAATACAACGAACACTGACGGGTGCCATTTGGATACTCCTTCGTTTTGTAGAATATACATTGAGGGTTAGAGAGAACATAAGGTTGATTCCATGCCTGGCGATCAGTGAGGGGAATTCGGTGGTTCAGCTTGAGGAATGCATCAATGCCATTCAAATGGTCGAGAGCTTCGCTGCGACTTGCGCTCGCTCAAGGAGGTCGGCCACTCCCAAGGAAGCGGCGCCCTGTCGCAAATAAGCCATGTCCAGTTCCGCTTCTCGTAAGCGCAAGATGTAGATGATGTCACGCCACTGGCGGTCCGATACTTCTCCGCCCTGGCGGTACCAATCCAGCTTGGCCAGTACCGTGTCTTCTGCCGTGGCAACGGGTGCCTGCCAGACTCCGCCGTCAGCGAGTGGGATAGGCTGCAACTGGCTGCGCTCGATCTCGGCCAGGTCAAAGAGGCGATTCTTAGGGACGTAGACGTCCACCTTGTAGGCGGTGCGGAGGTGGATCAGGTTGAAGCTGCCGCGTGCTCGCAACGCGCCGCGCATCATATCGGGGTCGATGTAAAACTCACCCTCCAATGCCTGGACCAATGGTGCAATGTGCTCCGGAAGGATATCCGCTACCAGGTCGGCATCATTGGTCGCGCGATACTCGCCGTGAATTCCGCTGGCTATTGACCCCCCAATGCAATAGCGGATGCCGAGTTGTTCGAAGACATCGGACACGCGCTTGGCCACATCGAACAGCCTAACGGTTGGCACCGCGCGCCTCCGGCAGCGGACCATAGACGCGCCCGGCCAGTTCAGGGCCGAGCATGCGCTGTGCCAGGTAACGGAGAATCTCCTCGTCGCCGGCGTCTGGATGACGTTTCCGGACGTTCAACAGGACCAGCTCGCGCCCGGACTCAGCCATGTCGGCGATGAGATTGGCCTTTTCCCACGCAGAAAGCCGGCGAAGGATGGCTGTGTACACTCGCTCTGCCTTTGGATCTGTGTCGGCAAGAAAACTATGCATGGGTTTCGTCCTCAGCTCGCTCCATGGATGCGTGCGTGAGTCAACCGCTTTTCATCGGATCTTTGATTGCGCTATACTTCTTAAACGTAAGCATACACCGGGCCAGCGCTTATGCCAAGTGGTGGTCGAATAGCGTGCGCAGTTCCCTGAGCAGCCCTGAGGGATTGTGGCAGCCACAAATGCGCCAGGTGTGGGAGGGAAAACAGCCTGGATTGCACGCTCGAGGGTGTGTACGAGGCGTTTCATGCGCCGCTCAGGCGCTTTGTCCTCGCGCGCGTTGCCGCCGCCGCGGCCGATGACGTCCTGCAGGAAATCTACCTGCGCATCCACGCGCATTCGGGAGCCAAGTCGCGCGTACAGCCGGCCCGGGAAAAGCTGAAGGACATGTTGCTCAACTGCTGCCACTTCGAATTCGACCACTACGGCGGCATTCTCGACTACCAGGCGAGATGCTGCTGCTGCGTCACCGGCTCAGCGAGCTCGGCTATAACCTTCTGAGCGGGCGCCTGCCCCCGCTGCTAGACGTCCATCTCTCCGCAAATCCGGTCCTCTTTTTTGCGTCCTTTTGGCTGCCTCCTCCGTCAATAGGGGCGAGAACAGCAATAATGGAGGATGCAAACATGAACTGGCTCGTTGTACTACTGAGGGTTCTTGGACAGATCTGAACGACGCGGCTGCACAACTGGCCGTTCCTGGTGGCCAGTATCGTCGTCGCCGCCGGGATGAAACTTTACATCGATAAGGATGCGGTGGCGCGTTTCCTGCGCCGTTATGAGAAAGGCGGGGTCTTGGGCGCAACGGCCGTCGCGGTGACGACGCCGCTTTGTTCCTGCGGTACCACTGCCCTCGTCCTCGGCATGATGGCCGGGAGCATGCCCTGGGCTCCGATTGTCGCCTTTATGGTTGCTTCGCCGTTGACCTCCGCGGAAGAACTGTTCTACAGCGCCGGGCTTTTCGGCTGGCCCTTTGCGATCGCGTTTTTCGCGGCTTCCATCCTCCTCGGTCTCATGGGCCGCGCCATCCTTGACGCACGCGGCTGGCTGCGCAACCGGGCGCGTTTTGCCTCAACGGAGGATACTGTGGTTGCGGTGCCGCATCGGCGGCTCTTGCTGTCGGCACATCCCCCGCCACGGCGCCTATCGGACTGACGATGCCTCTGACCACGAATTGTGGTTGCGCAACCGTGGCTTCGACCGGCACGCTGTTCGCTGCCAACTGCCAGCCGGCATTAGCGAGTGCCTGCGGTTGCGACGCCTTACCGCTCCCGCAGCCGATCTTCCTGGTCGTCCCCGATGGCTGCGGCTGCAGCGCGGAGGCGGTCGAAGCCGCTCTGACGGCGCACGACTCGCCACGTTGCGACTGTGCTCAGGGGAGGACCGATGCGCTCCCGTCCACGCGCTCCGGCGGCTGCGACTGCGCGGCCGGGAGCGAGACTCTGGGCAGGGTGGGCGCCGGCCGGCCGAAGTTCGCGCTGAGGCCCTTCCTGGGCGAGGTACTGGTCATAGGACGGCGGCTGATGGTCTTGTTCCTGGCCTTTGCCGCCATCGGCTACCTGATCAACGACCTGGTCCCGTCAGCCTGGATCACGTCGTTGTTCGGCAGCGGGCATGCGTACAGCGTACCGCTGGCGGCCACGCTCGGCCTGCCGTTCTACATTAATACGGAAGCCTCGCTGCCGCTGGTGCGGGGTATGCTGAACTCCGGCATGAGCGCCGGCGCAGCGCTCGCTGTCCTGATCACCGGGGCAGGCACTTCGATCGGCGCAGTCGCGGGCGCAATGGCCATCGCACGCTGGCGGGTGATCGCGTTGGTGATCGGCACGCTCTGGGTGGGCGCGGTGCTCTGCGGCTTCGCCTATGATGCCCTGCTGGCGGCCGCCCTGTTCTGAGCCGCCGGCTCGAATCATCGTCCGGATTACCGCGCGGCGCCTGCATCGGCGTATACTGTGGTCCAATATAATGGTCGGACGCTAGCGTCGAACGCTCTGGGCTCTGAAGGAACTGCCATACGCCCGCTTGAGATCCTGACCGCCGCTCTGACGCTCCTATGCCTGCTGCGATTGCTGGCCACCGCGCGGTCGGGTCCGCTGTGGCTGGACTTTCTCCCCGTAGCCGCCCTGGCAGTTGCGCTGCTGCAGTTGGTCGTGGAGGGTTATCGTTGGCAGATGCTGCCGCTCGAGGTCCTGGCGCTGACAGCCTTCGTGGCCGCCGCCTGGAGCCTGTTGCGCCGGCAACAGGCGGCTGCCTTCTTCGGCGCGGCGCCTGCTCGCCGGCGCATATCAGTCATAGCCAGGGCGGCGGCGGCAGTCCTTCTCTCACTGCTGGCAGTGCTGCCGCCGGCGTTGTTTCCCGTCCCCACTGTCCCCGCGCCGACCGACCCGTACAGCGTAGGCACGTTCGATATGGCCCTGACGGATACCTCGCGCCGGGAGATCTACTCGGCGCAGCCGGATGACCAGCGCCGCATCATGATCCAGGTCTGGTGTCCGGCCGCCCCGCTGCCCGGCGACGCACTGGCGCCCTGGCTGAGCCACACCGATATCGTCGCGCCGGCCATCGCCGGCTATCTGCACCTGCCGTCCTTCTTTCTCGATCACCTGAAGTACGCCCGCAGCCAATCCTACCTGAACGCGCCGCCGGCCGCGCCCAACGATGGCGCCCCGCCGTTCCCGGTGCTGCTTTTTTCACATGGCTGGAATGGCTTCCGCTCGCAGAACACTTACCAGGTGCAGGAGCTCGCCAGCCATGGCTATGTTGTGGTCGCGCTGGAGCACACCTACGGTGCGCGGGTCACCGTCTTTCCCGATGGCCAGATCGCCTATAACAACCCGCAGGCGCTGGCGCCCGGGCAGCCCGAAAACATCGCCGACCGGGCGGCGCAGAAGCTGGTTGACCAATGGGCCGGCGACCTGGGGTTTGTGCTGGACACGCTGGCCGCGCTCAATATGAACGACCTCACGCGCGGTCTGACAGGCCGGCTGGACCTGAACCGGGTAGGGGTGTTCGGCCATTCGACCGGCGGCGGAGCCGCGATCCGCTTCTGCTCGCAAGACGCGCGCTGCAAAGCCGGGTTGGGAGAGGATGCCTGGCTGACACCGGTGGCCCAGGACACACTGGATCGGGGCGTCCCCCAGCCTTTCCTGTTAATGTTCAGCCAGAAGTTCCCAACCGCCAAGAACTGGCGCCTGTTTGCCCAGCTTTATGGGCATAGCGCCGGTCCGGATGACTTGATGACCATCCAGGGCACGGCGCATTACGACTTCACCGACCTGCCGATGCTCACCCCTCTTGCCGCGCAACTGGGGCTGAAAGGGCCGCTCAGCGGCCCGCGTGTCCTGCGTATCATCGACGACTACTTGCTGGCCTTTTTTGACCAGTACCTCAAGGGCCAACCGGCAACCGTACTGCGTCCGCAGTTGCTTGCCTATCCTGAGGTGCAGTTCAGCCCGCGTTCGTAGGTCTGGGCCGCCTTGCTATGTTGGCGCCGGCCCCTCTGCCGGTCCCGAATGGAGGACAAGTATGTACGATACATCAAGAAATCTGCTGGACGCCTTCCGCGCCACCCCCGAGACACTGCAGTACCTGCTGCGTGGGGTCAGCGATGACCAGGCCCGCGTCGCGCGCGGCGGCGACGAGAACTGGTCGGTGATTGAGGTGTTGTGCCACCTGCGCGATGCCGAGGAGCGCGGGCTGGAGCGCATGCGAGCGATGCGCGACATGGACAATCCCAGGTTGGCCGGCTACGATCAGGCACAATGGGCGAGCGAGCGGAACTACTCGGCCGCCCGACTGGCCGACGCGCTGTCCGAATTCCTCCGCCTGCGCGCGCTGCACCTGGCCGAGCTGGCGGCCCTGCCTGCCGTGGATTGGCAGCGAGCGGGGCAGCATGCCGAGATGGGGACGATCACGATAGCCGGCCACACGCTGCATCTCGTCAGTCACGACGCCATTCACCTGGCCCAGATCGCACGCCAGTTGGCGGATGCTGCCTGATCACTGCCAGGGTGAGGTCAGGGCGCTCTGGCGAAGAGACACTTGAGGTAGGCGCCCTCTGGAAACAGAACCGGGTGATCTATCGGGTGTCCGGTGCGTTCGCTCTCCCGCAGGGGGCGTCCGGCGCGCTGCGCCGCCGCGTTGACTGCGTCGAAGAAAGCAGCGGCGGGGACCCGGCTGGAGCATGAGGCCATCACCAACGTCCCGCCGGGCCGCAGCACACCCAGCGCCAGGGCCGTAAGGCGCTCGTAGGCGTTCAACGCCGCGCTCACCTCACCCTGGCGCTTGGCGAAGGCCGGCGGATCGACGATCAGCAGGTCGAAAGTCCGTCCACCCCGGCGCAGATCGGCCAGCGCCAGGAAGGCATCGGCGGCCAGCGAGGTGTGGTGAGCGGCAGCCACCGCGGGCAGATCCAGGTTGAGAGCGAAGTTGCGCTCGGCCGCGGCCAGAGCGGGCGCGCTCGAGTCGAGGCTGACCACCTCCGGCGCGCCGCCACGCGCGGCATACAACGAGAAGCCGCCGCTGTAGGCAAAGACGTTCAACACCTCCTGGCCGGCGCTGAGCCTTTCGACGCGCGCCCGGTTGTCACGCTGGTCAAGGAAGAAACCCGTTTTCTGTCCCCGCAGCACATCCGCCTCGAAGCGCAGACCGTTCTCCAGGAAGGATACCGGTCCTTCCGGCGGCGGGCCGGCCAGCACCGTCCCGTCCTCCAGTCCGTACAGGTACTCCGGTCGGCGCAGCAAATCCCGGCTGAGACGCAATACCAGGCAGGCGGCATGGAAAACGTCGTCCAGCGCGGCGCGCAGCTCGCCCAGGCGGGGTATCCAGGCCAGGCTGTAGATCTTGGCCACCAGTGTCGATGCGTAGCGATCGATCACCAGGCCCGGCAGGCCGTCGTTCTCCACGTGAACCAGCCGGTAGCCGGTCGTGCAATTTTCGGGCAGGGTCGACCGCCAAGCGATCGCGCCGGCCAGCTTGCCACTCAGCCAGGATCGGTCGATGGCGGTCGGGGCGCCGTGGTGCAGCACCCGCACCCGCAGTGGGGAAGTGGGATCGTAGAGGCCGATAGCCAGGAATCGCCGGTGGGCGTCAAAGATGACCGCCAGATCTCCCGGCCGCCCCTCGCCGCTCTGCGCCGTGATCGCCTGGTCAAAGAGCAAGGGATGGCCCTGGCGCAGGGCGCGTTGCGCGGCCGGTGTCACGCGCAGCGCCAGCCGCCGCTCGGCGAGAGGCGGGACAGCCGTCAATGGGTCAAGCGATGGCATTGCCGCTCACCTGCAGCCCTCGCGTCACTGCTCCTCCCACCCGGCGTTGTTGACATGCCGATAGAATGAGAGGGCAACGGGTCGGAAATGCCGCAGCCAGAAGCGCGCGGCCAGGACATTGGCCGCTTCGAAGTCGACCGTGCAGCGAATATAACCTTCAGCGCGCGCCCACTCCAGCGCCCGGTTGAGCAGCGCGCTGGCCACCCCGTTTCCCCGCGCTGCTTCCCTGGTGAACGCGTTCGTAATGCTGGTAGTTCCCTCATCGCGGATGATCGTGCAGGCGTCATGGCTGGCCGGCCCCAGGCCGAGCGACGCGACGGCCTCGCCGCCTTCGAAAAAAGCTAGCCATAGCGCCTTGGCCGGATCGTTCACCCACTTCTCGAAGTCGTCGGGCGCCCGCGGATCGAAGCGCAGGAAAGTGGGAGCCGCCGCCAGATGTTGCATCAGACCGTCTCTGAGCTCGACCGCCTGCGCCAGCTCCGCGTAGGTCGTTCGCCGGATCGGCGGGTGCGCGCCTGTGCCCTGCGCCGGCTCCATCGCCCGCATGGCGTCGACCGCGTAATGGCCGAAGCCGAGCCATTGCCAGGCCTCAATGCCGTCCCGGTCTTGCGGCAGGAGCGTGATGTAATGGTCGCAGTAACGATCGGCCACCCAGCATGCCGAAAGCGTGCCGTACATTTCCTGGTAGACTCGCCTCGAATCATCCGCCGCATTGGCCCACTCGGGAGTATAAACGGCACGCTGCCCACGTAGCCGGGCGATCTGCCAACCGGTGAGGAAACCGGCGAGTTTGCTCCCTCTCAGCGCCGCCACGCCCGTCCCCGCCGAGGCGATGCCTTCCAGCATCGAGGACCAGACCTGTGGCTTTTCGTAGCATAGCGGCAGCAGCGGCAGCTCCCGGCGTAACAGCCGGTAGCGCGCGCTGACCAGCCGTCCGGCGTCCTCCAGATGCTCCTTTCGCAACGTGACGATTTCCACTGCCGGTTTCCACCTTTGCCAGATCCTGGGTAGCGCAATGCGCCCGGCAATCATACCTGAGTTGAACGAAATGGGCCAAAGAAGGGCTGGCGGACACGCAGAGGCGGCGGGTGATGAACCCGCCGCCTCTGGTTCAGTTTATCGGTTGTTCAGCCCTGTGCCTCTCAAGCACAACAATCACAAGGGTCAAGCTCGACGGCGGCTACCAGGCCGTTCAAGCGCAGTCCCCAGTTCATCAGCACAGTGCCCACAGTGCCAAGGCTTCGCTGGGAACGTTCGCCAATTCCCTTGCCCCACTTAACCAGCTGGCAGCCCAACCGGCTGATGAGGGTTGAGGCGAGTTGGCCCATCCGGTTGCTGCGTCCTCCCCGGGCCTCGCGCGCCACCCGGTCCAGGTGAGCTTCGTTCAGCAAGTCCTGCCGGTGCTCTTGCTGCATCATGACGTCATTATAGTAGCCAAACATTTCGTAGCCTCCTGTTGAGGGCTATACACCGGCAGCCGCTGCCCTATCGGCGGATCAGCGAGTCCCTGCGCCGGCATCTCGCCAGCTGCCCTTTGCCTGTCCTATGGCTGGAACCGAAGCTCCGGCGTCTGTCCAACCGGCTGTGCTATTGGCCGTACGTATGGCCGAAGCCCCAGCATCACGGTAACCCGTCGTGCTGTTGACGACGGAGAGAGCCGGCGCGGCGCCTGACCTGAAGGCTGGGGATGCCGAATTGACGCACGAGACCGATCCGGTTGTGTACGCGCTACGTGAAGAGAACGTATCGGCTCACAACCCGGGAGCGAAAAGCACTGCCGCCACGGCCAGCGTAGCCACTACGAATAGGCGATGACGGCCCGCAATACATTCCGCGACCTTAGCATCGAACGGCTACTGAATTCCATGGCTTTGCTTCCTTTCGGACGGTACACTGGCCTCAGAGGGTGTCCTGTTTTTTGAAACGCTCAACTCAACCCAGCCAAACGACTATACGCGAAAGGCGGGCGCGAGACATCGTACAAAATACGTAGTTTTTATACATAGCAATGATCGAATTACGTATGAGATGGAGCCGAGGATGGGGGATTCAGGCCCTTTTTGATCGCCCAGGCCGCGATCTGCGTGCGCGAAGAAAGCTCTAGCTTGCCAAGGATGTTGCTGACATGTGTCGTGACGGTGCGCTCGGTCAACACGAGGGCCTCGGCGATGGCGCGGTTTTACTTACCCCGCGCGATCAGCGCCGCCACCTCACGCTCGCGCGGCGTGAGTCCACCGAACTGTTCTTTGATCTGTTGGCGGGCGGAGAGACGTATTGATGGCCCCTGGCCGGGCTCGGTTTCCAGCCACAGATTGGGGTCGCACGGCGCAGCGGCCTCGCGGAGCGCATGCGCGGCGGCCTCGTCGATCGTCAAGGCGTGTCCCTGCGCCCAGTGCGTACCGAATACGGCCTCGCACAGCAGCGAGCGTGCCGCCGCGAGCAGCACATCGTACTCGGCCCGATCGCCCGGCCAGATCGTCGTGCCGGCCGCTTCACGCAAGCCGTCGGCCGCTCCCCACAGGCGTACGGCGCGCTCCACTTGAAACACCCCGCGCGGCGTCTCGCCGGCCAGGCTGGCGATTACCTTCGCTAAGCCATCCAGGGACTGCGGGGCTAACCACTTGTCGCCCATTTCTTGGGCGGTTGCCAGGCTCTCCGCGTAGAGCTTGCCCGCCGCCTGGCAGTCGCCTTGCTTGGCCGTCACCGAGGCTAATCCGATGAGGATCAGGCCGATCAGGCGCCGGTCACCGGACGCGCGAGCGTGAGCCAGGCTCTCACGGTAGCAAGCCGCCGCTCCGACCAGGTCGCCACGCGTTTCAGCCAACGTGGCCAGATTATTCAAGGTTTGGGCCATGCCCCAACCATCGCCGATCTCGCGCCGGATCGCCAGGCTGCGCTCGTAGAGGACTTTGGCCTCTTCATTCAAGTTGTGGGCGTGCTGCACGAGCGCAAGGAGATTGAGCGCATGGGCAAGACCGGGCTGATCGCGCAGTTCATCCCATAGGCCCACGCTTTCTTCGGCCAGCGCGCGGGCCGTCTGGAAATCACCTTGGAGCAGAGCGACCGTGCCGACGCCCAGCAAGGCGCGGGCGCGCACGGTTGAGTGATCGAGCCCACGGCGAGCGACCAGGATCTCCTCGCACCAGCCCCGCCATTCGCTCGGGTTGCCGCGTAGCATGCGCCAAAACCAGGCCATCGCGCCCGCCAGCCGGCAAGCGCCGGCGGCGTCGGCCTCGTGGGAGCGGCTCCAGGAGGCTGCCGCCCAAAGGTTGTCTTGCTCTCGCTCCAGGCGCGCAGCCCATGCGATCTGCGCTGCACCCTTGAGCTGGGGCTCGGCCTCCTCGGCCAGCCGGACGAAGAATGTCATGTGCCGCTGACCCGCCGCCTCGGCTTCTCCGGCCTCCTCAAGCTTCTCGCATGCGTACTCGCGAATGGTCTCAAGCAGGCTGTAGCGGGTCTCTTCTTCTGTTCCGTCGCCGGGCTCTACCTGGGCGAGGGACTTATCCACCAATTGCGAGAGCGGATCGAGGGACGGGCCCTGGGCATGCACGGCCTCAGCCGATTCCAGCGTGAAGCCTCCGGCGAAGACCGCCAAGTGACGAAACAAAGCCTGCTCCTGCGGACTCAGCAGGTCATAGCTCCAATCCAGGGCCGCTCGCAGAGTGCGGTGGCGCTGCTCTCCCGCGCTGCTCCCGGTCCTGACCAGCAGAGTGAACCGGTCGTTCAGGCGGGCCGCGATCTGGCTGACCGAGAGCATCTTCACCCGGGCGGCGGCCAGCTCGATTGCCAACGGGAGCCCTTCGAGGTCGTGACAGATGCGTGCGACCGCCGGCGCGTTTTCTGCCGTCAGCCGGAAGGCCGGGTTCGCAGCCTGCGCTCGTTCCACAAACAGGGCAACGCCTGCGTAGCGGGCGAGGCTTTCGACGCCCGGCAAGTGGCGCAGGCTGGGCAGGGGCAGAGGCCGGACACGGAATTCTCGCTCCGCAGGCAGGTGAAGGATTTCCCGGCTGGTCACCAACATCACGAGCCGGGTGCAGCCGGCCAGGAGCTCCTCCAATTGCGGCGCAGCCGTTACGATCTGCTCGAAGTTGTCGATCACCAGCAGGAGTTGTTTGTGCTGCAGGAAACGGCGGAGCCTGGCCGCCATCGGGCGGTTCCCGCTTTCCTTGAGGCTGAGGCGGGACCCGATGGCGGGCAGGACTCGGTTGGGGTCCAATACGTCGGCCAGCGGAACGAAGCAGGCCCCCTGCGCGAACGCAGCTTGTGCTGCCGTTGCGACCTGGAGGGCAAGGCGAGTCTTCCCGACTCCCGCCGTGCCGGTCAGGGTGAGCAGGCGCGGCGATGGGCTGTCAGGGTTCGACGGATAGCTGGCGGCGACAAGCAGCCGGCGGATCTCGCTCGCCTCACGCTCACGTCCCACGAAGCTGCTTAGCGGCAAGGGCAAACACCCAGGCACAGTTCTCATCACTCACTTCCATACCCGAGAGTCGCGAGACTGGCAGGGCTATGCCATTCTGCTTCTAAATGTATCATAATATACAAATCGTCTTTGGTCAAAGCGTGCGACTGCAACTTCCGTCGCCCTACCCGATTCCCGCTATACTTCCCTGCATGTGACCGTCGCACGGACCGTTGCCACCGGGGACCGCCAATGGCGCACCGATGCCGCCCAGTCCATCGTCTCGCTTTATGCTTTGTCTAAGCTCGGGCTGAACGCTCAGACAACAGCTTTCGTGCTGGCCTACGTTGGCATCCTGGTGGTGCTGGTGCAGGGTATCCTGGTGGGGCGTCTGGCTAAATCGTGCGCGTTTGCGGCGGCGCGCCTGTTGGAGTATACTAAGCCGCAGAAGGGAGGGTAAACCAATGGCATGGTGGGAAAAGGGCTTGAAGTCTGTCCGGGAACAGACTGAGAAGGTGGCCTTCGAGGCCGACAAGATGATGCGCATTCGCCGCGAAGAGGGGACTGCCGGCGAGATCAAGGCGCAACTGCAAGCGAAGCTGGTAGACCTGGGGCAAGCTGCGCTGGCACTCTATCGCGGTGGCGCGCTGGACGACCCTTCGATCGCCGGCGTCGCCGCAGAGATCGCGGCAATGGAAATCAAGGTCCAGGAGCAAGGGGCCAAGATCGAGGCGATCAAAGCCGAGCAGTACCAGGCGCCGGCCAGCGAGCCGGCCTCGGCGCCCGCCGCGCCCGCACCCGCGGCGCCGGTCGCCGCCGTTCCGCCGCAGGCTCCGCAGCCGCCTGCGCCTGCCGCGCCCGTGGCTGAATCATCCGCCGTCTGGGCCGCAGGACCCGTTTCGCCTGAGACACCGGCTACAGCCGCCGGCCAGGTGACGACCGTGACGTGCCCCAACTGCGGCGCGGAACAATCTTCGACCACCAAGTTTTGCACCGAGTGCGGCACGCGGCTCAAACCATAAGCTGAGCAGGTGATCAGGGCTTTGCAGCCAACCTTTTCCGTCGTGTGCAGGTAGCCGTCCAACCGCACTGGACGGCTACCCTATTGTCAGTTTCCTACTCGACCCCCATCTTCCTCAGGTTGTTGTAACTGATCTTCAGGCTCTCAAACGGATCGCGCCGGCAGGTATCCTGCTCGACGGTATACCATTCAACACCGGCCTCGCGGCAGGCGCCCAGGATGGCCGGCCAGTTGAGATTGCCCTCACCTATCTCCGCCATCGCTTGCTGCCGCTCAAAGATGACCATGTCCTTGAGGTGCACGGTCGGCATACGCAGCCCGAGCTTGCGAAGCCAGGCGGCCGGATCACCGCCGCCGTGTTGCACCCAGTAGGTATCCACCTCTGCCTTCAGGTAACGCGGATCGGATTCCTCGTAGATCAGATCGAGGCCGGTGCGCGGTCCGAAGCGGACGAACTCAAAGCTGTGGTTGTGATAGCTGAGGGTGAGGCCGGCCTGATCCAAGCGCTCGCCCACGGTCGACGCCTCCGCTGCGAAGCGCTTGAAGCCTGCCTCGCCTTGCTCACGGTATTCGTTCGGCATGATACTAATAGCCACATGCTTGCAGTTCCAGAAACGTTGTTGCTCGATGACGCGGTCGGCGTCGTGCGATAGCGCTTCGTAGGCCGTGTGCGTGCTGCAGATGGTCAGACCCAGGTCATCGACCATGGCCTTAACCTCCGCGTCCGGAATCGGCCCGATGGCTGAGACTTGCACCGCCGTATAGCCGATGTCGCGCACCCGGCGGAGACTGCTTGCCAGGCCGGCTGCAGTCTGGATGTATTCCCGAACGGTGTAGAGTTGGGCGGCGAGAACAGGATGAGACACGTTACCCTCCTTGAAACGAATTTGGAAAGTCAAACACGACCGGGCCAAGCGCCCGATTCAGTCAGTGATACGAGCTTTCATCCAATCATTGCTGTTGTGGAAGTCGGCGACGGCATTGCCGGGATGAACCAGGGCGTCGAACAGCGGGCGATCGGCGTCAGCCAGGTGCATGTCCAGCACAGCCAGGAATGACTCGAGGTGCTGCAGCGTGCGCGGGCCGATGATCGGCGCGGTCACGCCGGGCTGGTCCTTAACCAAGAGCAGTGCCAGTTGCGCACCGGTGATGCGCCGTTCCCTGGCCATGGCGCCAACTTGCGCGGCCACCTCGCGTCCGCGGCCCGACAGGCGCTCACGAAACATCGAGCCGGAACGGGCGCCACGTGAGCCTTCGGCCAAAACTTCGCCGGGCGGATAGCGGCCTGCCAGAATGCCGCCCGCCAACGGCGACCAGGGCAGGATTCCCAGCCCATATTTTTCGCACAGCGGCACCAACTCGTTCTCGATCCGCCGGTCCAATAAGTTATAGGGCGGCTGCTCGCTGACGTAGCGCGCCAGCCCTTGGCGCTCGCTGATGTTCAGCGCCTCCATCACCTTCCAGGCGGGGTGTGTGGAGCAGCCGATGTAGCGGACCTTGCCGGCATGGACGAGGTCGTCGAACGCCCGCAGGGTTTCGTCCTGCGGGATAGTCTGTGAAGGCCGGTGTAGCTGGTAAAGGTCGATATGGTCGGTCTGCAAGCGGCGCAATGAGTCTTCGCAAGCCCGCAGCAGATGGTAGCGCGAGGCGCCCTCGTCGTTCGGGCCTTCGCCCATCCGGCCATTGAGCTTGGTCGCCAGTACGACCTCATCTCGCCGGCCGCTCTCTTTCAAGGCCGCGCCCACGATGCGCTCGCTCTCGCCTGCGTTGTAGACGTTCGCGGTATCGATGAAGTTGATGCCGCCGTCCAGCGCCCGCTTGATGATGGCGATGGACTCTTCTTTGCTCGTCGGTCCCCCGAAGTTCATCGCGCCCAGGCACAGGGGTGAGACCAGAACGCCAGTACGGCCCAAGGATCGGTATTCCATCTTCGCAATCTCCTATCAAACCTCGCTACACTAGGTGGTGTTCAGCATGCGGTGTCCGACCGCCATCTGCCCCACATAGGCTTATATGATGATACCTTTCCCGGCCGGAAGAGGCAAGCGGAGTGAGTTACCTAGTTTACCCGTAACCGAGCGCGCCAGACGCCCTTTGTCTCCGTAGTTTCCGACAGGAAAACGCGGGCGAAAAATCCGCGCAAATTACTCTTCACGCCGGACACGAGTTGTACTAGAATCACAATCAGATTCTTCCTCCTTCTTTGCGCACGAGCGCCGGGAAACCCATAGGGGTCCCGGCACTCGTGTTTAAAGGCCCAGTTAGCCGGTCCCACCAAGCCGCGCTGCCGGCCTGTGATATTGACATGCCCGACCGGGGCTGCAAGGTGGTAAAATAGTAGTTGCTGTAGTTGACCACCCGTGGGGGATATACATGACCTCTTTCTTTCGTTCGCAAGCGATTGTTCCGGCCCGGCCTGCCGGGGATGCTGCACTGCCATGCCGCTACCCTGGTAGACACTGTCGGCAGCGCCCTACTGGCTGCGTGGTTCGGCGGGACGCGCCAGGGTCATGCGGACGTTGGCATCTGGTTAGCCCGCTTCCAGGCAGATCAGTGGTATCCGCCAATCCGCATCGCCAGGGTGCCCGGCGTCCCGCTGTGGAACCCGGTTCTCTTTCGCGATCGCCTCGACGCCATCTGGCTGTGGTACAAAGCGGGCCCGACCGTCGCCGCCTGGACTGGTGCGCATATTCGTTCTACGGACGACGGCTACACTTGGTCGCCACCGGTCTATCTTCCCGCCGGCCTCCTCGGCCCGTCCAAGAACAAGCCCATCATCCTCTCAAACGGTGATGTCCTCTGCGGCACGTCGGCCGAGACGTGGAATTCGTGGGCTTGTTGGCTTGAGAGGAGCAGCGATAGTGGAATGACCTGGCAGAAGTACGGTCCGATCTGTGCGCCCCTGCCATCCGACGGTGCGCCGCCTGCCGATCGTGCCGCAGCCGAAGTCAGCGTCCCTCAGGTCATTCAGCCGGACAACTTTGCCGGCGTGATCCAGCCGGTCATCTGGGAGTATGCGGCGAGGCGGCTCAAAATGCTGATGCGGGCGACGCGGCGAGTCGGGCGTATTTGCCAGTCCACCTCGGACGATATGGGCTATACCTGGAGCGCGGCGCAGCGGACCGATCTACAAAATCCTAACAGTGGGCTGGAGGCGACAACTGGTGGTACTGGCGTTGGTGGCGCTCCTTGTGTTGCTGCCGCTGGCGACCTTCGCCTACCACAACCGGAGCGCGCTGGTGCAGCGTGCGCAGCAAGTTACCATCTTCGCCGGGGGCAAGGGCAGCGACCGCCCGGCTTCTACGCTGGCGCAGAACATCCTCAAGGTCGCCGGCGTCTTCGTCTTGGGCGGCGATGCCAACCTGGGCGATAACGTCCCGGGGCGGCCACCTCTGCCTGTGGTGCTCATGCTCGCCCTTGGGGCCGGCCTCGTGGTGGCCCTGCGCCGCAGCCGGCGGGCTGAGTATGCCCTGTGCCTGATCTGGTTCGTGTGGCTGTTGGCGCCGTCAGTGCTTACCAAGGCCGCGCCTTCTCTGCGCCGCGCTATCGGCGCCACGCCGCCGCTGGCGCTGTTGGCGGCCGTCGGACTGGCATGGGCAGTCGATGGAGTGCAGGGGCTTGCCGCGCGCCGGAAGGCGCCCACCGCGCTTGGGCCAGTCCTGGGCGGTTTGCTGGCTGTCGGCGTGCTCGGCTACGCGCTGGCCTGGGGATACCAGTACTATTTCGTGGATTGGGGTGGGGACAAGGCGCTGTACCACGAGTTCGACGCGGGGTTGGTCGAGCTGGGGCAATATGGCGCCGTCGCGCCGGCCGGGACCGGGCTTTACTACACCCCCGCGGCGCTGGGCGATGTCCTCCATCTGCCGTTGACCTGGCAAGTGCGTGACCGGGACCTGCGCTCCTTTGACGGGCATTGGGGCCTGGTTTTGCCACCCGTCCGTCCACAGTCGAGCTTCTACCTGGTGAGAACCTTCCTGGACGGCGCACGGACTCTGCCGTCTCTGCGGGCATTCTACCCGACCGGCCGGGTGGCTCACGAGGTGCATGACCTGTCCGGGTCCACGTACGGGGTGGTTTTCGCGGTGGATACCAGCGCCAGTCCCACGCTGCAGATTCAGAACCGGATCGCGGCGAACTTTGACAACCAGGTCCAGTTGCTGGGGAGCAATTTCTCGCAGCCGGAGCTGCGGGCCGGCGATACGCTGACGGTGACATTGTTCTGGAGGGCAACCGCCGGTCCGACTGAGGCCAGCCACACGGTCTTCACGCATCTCCTCGGTGCGCCGAATCCTGCCGATGGGACAGCGCAATGGGCCGGCCAGGACAGTCCGCCCTTTCACAACTCATACCCCACTATCCATTGGGCCCAGGGTGAGATCATCGTCGACCTGCATCCCATCCTGATACCACGGGAAGCGCCGGCCGGTGAATACCGGGTGGAAGCGGGGCTTTATACGCCGGAGCGAGGCTCCGCCCGCCTGAGCATCATCGGTCCCGACGGGAAGGTTGCGGGCGATAGCCTGCAGTTTGGCTCAGTGACGATCGGGCGCTAGGCCGGGGCCATGCAGGCCCTGCGGCCCGTGACCCGTGGGCGGCCGGCGCTATCCCATGACCACTTCGACGGTATGCTCACTGCCATCCTCGAAAATGGGCAGCAGGTTATCTGTGCGCTCCTCGCCGTCCACCACGCAGCGTTTGATGCCTTTGCAGACGCCGTCAGGGTTTGAGACGACGATATGATAGACGGCGCCGCGGAAGCGGCGGACAACTCGGAAGCCCGGCCAGGTATGGGGGATGCAAGGGTCGATCTGCAGGCCGCGATAGGTGGGGCGGATGCCCAGGATGTATTGCGTCGCGGCCTGGTACGACCAGGAGGCCGTCCCCGAAAGCCAGCTGTTGCGCGCCAGCCCGAACTGCGGATGTTCGTCACCCAGGATATTCTGCGCATAAACGTATGGTTCGCACTCGTATTCGTCGATCGTGTCGTTCTTGCTCGCCGGGTTGATCTGGCTGTAGTACTCAAAGGCCCGATCACCATGCCCCGCGAGCGTTTCGGCGATGATCACCCAGAGGTTGGTGTGCAGGAAGATGCCACCGTTTTCCTTGGCTCCCGGCGGATAGGTCGTGATGCCGCCTTTCAGCGGGTCAAAACCATTATAGCCCGGCGCGCTCAGTTTGATGCCCTTGGAAGTGTTCAGGCGGGAGCGCACTGCCGACAGGGCCGCCTCCGCCCGATCGTTGGGCGCAAAGCCGGACAGAATCGGCCAGGACTGCCCGTTGACATGGATCTGCCCGGCCTGGTTCTTGCGTGAGCCCAGGGGCTGCCCATCCGCGTCGAAGTAGCTCACGTACCACTCGCCGTCCCAGGCGCATTCGTTCACGCGCAGCTTCATCTCGCCGTGCTGAGTGCGATACTGGCGCGCCAGTCCTCTGTCTCCCCGCTGTTCAGCCAGGGCGATCATCTCCTGCAGCGCACGGCCGTACAGGTTGGCCGTGAAGAGCGATTCGGCGCCCTTGCGCAGGTTGATTGTGTCGTTCCAGTCGGCGAAGCCCAGCAAGGGCAGGCCGTGTACGCCCAGGTCTGCATGGGTGAAGGCGATCGCGCGCCGCAGGTGATCCAACACGGTCCCGCTCTCGACCGGCTGCCCGTCGCGGCCCTTCTCGAAGTATGGGATCACCTCATCCAGGAACGCGAAGTCACCGGTCTCTTTCAGGTAAGCGGTTACCGCCAGGATGCTCCACAGGTGATCGTCGCTGTAATACTGGGGCGCTTCGGGCCGCTCAGCCGCGTCGCCAACCTCGGCTGCCATTGTCAGGGGGTTGAACTGGTGCATGGCCGCGCCGCTGCGTTTCTGCACGCCGAGCAGCTTACGCAGTAAATCCCTGGCCTCGCCCGGCGCGCTCGCCACTGCACCCATCACGTCCTGTGAGCTGTCCCTGAAACCGATGCCGCGCGCGCCGTAACCCAACTGGTACAGGGATAGATAGCGCGACCAGGTCAGCGTGATGTAACACTGGTGCGCGTTGTGGATGTTGACCATGGTGTTCATGGCCGCGTCGGGTGTCTCCGCCTGGTAGGCGGCCAGATAGCGATCCCAGAAGGCATGCAGTTCAGCAAACGCCCGGTTGACCTCGGCCGGCTCTCGGTAGCGCCGGATGGCAGGCAGGGCCGCGCGCAAACTGGCCGCCTGGCCCAACTGCGTGATAAGGCGCACTGTCTGGCCGGGCTTCAGCCGCCCAAGGTGATGCAGCAGGGCGCCGATATTGTCGCCGCGCAGGGCTTCGTAGCAACTCAGCTCGTCTTCCTGCAAGCTGAGCGGCGCCGCCCAGGCGCCGTACTCATGATCGCCCAGGAAGTGAGCGCGGTCGCTCTCAAAACAACGGACGACTAGGTTCGACGTCAAGTAGTTGACGCGGCTATCGCGCAGCATGAAGGGGAATTGCACCAACACAACCTTGCCATCCGGTTCGCGATGCGCGCGGCTCTGCATCGTCTGCGGAACCCAGTCGGCGTTGGTGAACTGCTTGAGCGCATCGGGATGGGTGTACTCCACCACCGGAATGGCATCCAACACGAGCGGCGATTCCCCGAGGTTGGTGATCTTGATGTCCTGGATAAGTTGTTGCCCGCCGAGGGGCACGAAGAACGTGGAGTCGGTGCGGATGCCGTAGAACTCGGAGACGACGCGCGTGTAACCCAGTCCGACGTGACATTCGTAGCGGTCATAAGGATCGAGTGTCGGCACAAAGTAGGGTGAGAAAACCCGGTAACGCTCTCCCTCACGGGTGCGCAGGTATAGGGTAGTACCTTTAAATTCGCTGCTCGGCAACTGGGCCACATAGCGGCTGATGCGGTTAAGCGCCGGATCCTGGGCACAGATCAGCGCGCCTCCGGTGTGGTCGATGAAACCGCCAAAGTTCAGCGTGCCGACATAGTTGATCCATTTGACCGGCGTGCGTGGATCGGTGATCACGTATTCACGGTTTGCGTCGTCGAAGTAGCCGTAGGTCTTCATGATTTGGCTCCCTCGTGGAAATCAGGCGAGTATGGCGTGGACTACCACGGTTTTCTGGCCAGGCGGCGGCAGCGGGACCACTTCGCCGGAGACCGGTCGCCCGTCTACGACGAGCGAGACCTGGTTGCCGGGGCCCTGGCGCTCGACGGTGATCTGGTAGGTGACGCCGCGGAAAACTCGGCTGGCGGAAAAGCCGGGCCAGCCGGCGGGGATCACCGGCGCCACGCGCAGGCCGAGGTAGTCGGCGCGGATGCCCAGCAGCCAGTGAGCGATTGCGACGTAATTCCAGGCCGCGGTGCCGGTCAGCCACGAATTCTTGGCCTCACCATGTGTGGGCGCATCCCGCCCGGCGATCATCTGCGCGTACACATACGGCTCGCAGCGGTGAAGGTCGCTGATCGCCTCGCGAGCAGAGGGGTTGATGCGCCGGTAATAGTCGTGGGCCTGATCGCCGTGCCCGGCGATTGCTTCCGCGATCATCATCCAGGGATTCGTGTGGCAGAAAATACCGGCGTTCTCCTTATAGCCCGGCGGATACGAGGAGATCTCGCCCAACTCAAGGTAATAGCGGGAGTAGGCCGGTTGTTGCAAGACGATGCCGTGCGGGGTCGAGAGGCGCTCGCGCACTGCCTCCAGCGCCTGTCCGGCCTTCCCGTCTGCCAGACCGATGCCGGCCAGGATGCAAATGCCCTGCGGCTCGATGAAGATCTGGCCTTCGGCGCACTCGTGCGAGCCGACCTTATGCCCGAAGTCGTCGTAGGCTCGCAAGAACCATGCGCCGTCCCAGCCGTGCTCGAGCACGGTGGCTTCCATGCGCCGGGAGGCGTCCAGGTAGCCCTCCGCCTCTTCGCCATGGCCTAACTGAGCAGAGAGCTCTGCCATTTGGCGGGCAGCCAGAACGAACAGGCCGGCGATGAAGACGGATTCGGCCACCTGGCCGTCCTTGTTGGTGGTTGTTTGGAACGAATCGCCCGGCGTAGACGAGAAGCAGTTCAGATTCAGGCAGTCATTCCAATCGGCGCGCCCGATGAGCGGCAACCCGTGCGGGCCGAGCCGGTCCAGGGTGTAGCGCAGGCTGCGCTGAAGATGCTCGAAGAGCGGCTGCTCGCTCCCAGGCCGGTTGTCATAAGGCACGCGCCCGGTCAGGATGCTCCAGTCACCGCTCTCCTTGAGATACGCGACCACGCTTAACACCAACCAGAGCGGGTCATCGTTGAAATTGCCGCCTACCGCGTCGTTACCCCGTTTGGTGAGAGGCTGGTATTGGTGGTAGGCGCCGCCCGACGGCAGTTGGGTCGCGGCCAGGTCGAGGATGCGTTCGCGGGCTCGCTCAGGAACCATGTGCACGAAGCCGAGCAGATCCTGATTGGAATCACGAAAGCCCATACCCCGCCCGATGCCCGATTCAAAGAAGGACGCCGAGCGCGAGAGGTTAAAGGTGATCATGACCTGGTAGGCATTCCAGGTGTTGACCATGCGGTCGGTGTGAATATCCGGCGTCTGCACCTGGAACTTGCCGAGCACGCCGTCCCAGTGGGCGCTCAGCGCGTCGAGCGCCGCCACGACGTTGGCCGGGTCCAGGTAACGTGCGATAACGGGGCGCACGCCTCGCTTGTTGATAATGTCCGAACCCGGCGGATCGAACTTGTCATGGACCGCATTCTCGGCATAGCCGAGCAGGAAGATGATTTCCCGCGTTTCACCTGGGGCCAGCGACAGTTTCACCTGCTGCGAGCCGATGGGCGCCCAGCCGTGGGCCACCGAGTTAGCAGACTGCCCGTGCTCGACGGCCTGCGGCGCATCCCAGCCGCGATAAGCGCCCAGAAAACGCTCGCGATCGGTGTCGATCCCGGCCGGCTGCTCTGAGCAGGCAAAGTAAGCAAAGTGGTCGCGCCGTTCGCGGTACTCGGTCTTGTGGTAGATAACGCCGTCGTCGACCTCTACCTGGCCGGTGCTGAAGTTGCGCTGGAAGTTGGTCGCGTCGTCTTGCGCGTCCCACAGGCAGAACTCGATCGCCGAGAAGAGCGAGAGTTGAGCCTGCCCTCCCCGCTGGTTCGTTACCCGCACACGCCATACTTCCAGGTTCTCGCCCAGTGGCACGAAGTAAGTGGTACTGGCCGCGATCCCCTGGCTGGTCGAACTAATGATGCTGTAGCCGAGACCGTGGCGGCAAGTATAGCTGTCCAGCGGGCGACGTACCGGCTGCCACGACGGGGACCAGAATGTGCCCGAATCGTCATCCCGCAGGTAGATGTAGCGGCCGCCATAATCGAGCGGGACGTTGTTGTAGCGATAGCGGGTGATGCGTCGGAGGCGAGCATCCCGGTAGAAGGAGTAGCCGCCCGCGGTGTTCGAGATCAGGCCAAAATACGCCTCACTGCCCAGGTAGTTGATCCAGGGCAGGGGCGTGTCGGGTCGGGTGATCACATACTCGCGCGCGGCATCATCGAAGTATCCGTAGCGCATCGTCTTCCTCCAACACGCAGAAACGTCGCAACGACGAATTGTCGCACATTGGGGCGGGAAGGTGCAAGTTCCCTGCCGGTGTAGTATAATTGCCGGGCAGTGGAGAGAGGTGCTGATATGCTGATCGCGTGCGCGCCGACTACCTGGCCGGGCGAGGCGCCGGAGGAGCAGATATTAACGGAGATCGCGCGGGCGGGCTATGCCGCCGCAGTGGCCATGCCGCGTGAAGGTCGCACGGCTCATGAAACGGTCAGGCTTTATGCCAGGCATTGGCTGTTTCCCGCGCCGGGACTCTTCTCGGCCGATTTTTGGCGTGCCGAGCGCCGTGAAGCCATCCTCGATGAGGCACGCCAGCAAGCGCGCTTCACGCTTGACGTTGGCTGTAACGAGCTTTTTCTCAGTACGGGCGGGTTCCAACAGTATGTGGGCCTGCGCGGCAAGCATCGAAGCCAGTTGGCCGGGCGCATCACCGCCGAAGACGGAATGAACTCTGCGGAATGGCGGCGTTTCGCGGATCTGCTCAACCGGGTGGGCGAGATCGCCAACAGGGACAGCGTGCGCTGTTGTTTCCGTAATCAGGTGGGCAGCGTGATTGAGACGGCGCAGGAGATTGAAAAGCTGCTGTCGCGTACCGATCCAGCCCTGGTGTATTTTGGCCCAGATACCGGGCATCTGGCCTGGGCCGGGGTGGACCCGGTCGAATTCTGCCGGCAGCACGCGAAGCGTATCCGGGCGATTTGTCTGAAGGACATAAACCCGGAAGTGCTGCGCCAGGGGCTGGCCCGCCGATGGGACTATGACGGCTTCGTGCGCGGCGGCCTGTTCGTCGAGCTAGGCGCAGGCTGCGTAGACTTCCCCTGAGTTTTTGAGGTCGTCGAAGCGGCCGGGTTTGAAGGCTGGGCAATCGTTGAGCCGGACGCGACGCCGGCCTCGAGCGCGCCCGAAGTTGCCGCTGCCAGCCGGGAGTACCTGGTAAAGATAATCCATTCAACTCAGTGAGGAGAGGGCTGCTATGCGTTCTACTGACCAGGCCGAGACCGAAGCCTCGGTCCGAGTTCCGAGGATCGAGGACCTGCTCGGCCAAATGACCCTGTTGGAGAAAGTTGCCATGCTGTCGGGGCGCGACATCTGGTGCACAGTGCCGATCCCGCGCCTGGGTATTCCCTCGTTGGTGATGACCGACGGCCCGCACGGCGTGCGGGCGTCGAACCCAGAAACCGGCCGCCCGGTCGGGCCTACCACCTGTTTCCCGACCGGCGTTTCCATGGCGGCGAGCTGGAATCCCGAGCTCATCCAACGGGTGGGGCAGGCGCTAGGCGAGGAAACCCTGGCCATGGGCTGCGACATCCTGCTTGGACCGTGTGTGAACATCGTGCGCGGGCCGTTGGCCGGGCGCAACTTCGAGGCCTATTCTGAAGATCCCTATCTGGCGGGGCGCATCGGCGTGGCTTTCGTCAAGGGCGTGCAGAGCCGTGGGGCAGGCACGTCTCTCAAGCATTTTGCGGCCAACAACTATGAGATCGAACGTTTCCGCGCCAGTTCTGATGTCGACGAGCGGACATTGCGTGAGATCTACCTGCCGGCTTTCGAGGCGGTCACCAAAGAAACCCAACCCTGGACGGTGATGTGCTCGTACAACCGCATCAACGGGGTTTATGCCAGCCAGAACCACCATCTGTTGCGTGATATCCTCAAGGACGAGTGGGGTTTCCTGGGCTTTGTGGTGTCCGACTGGGGCGCCAACCACACCACGCTCGAATCGGTGGAAGGCGGCCTGGACCTGGAGATGCCGGGTCCGGCGAAGTACTATGGCCAGTTGCTGATCGAGGTCGTGCGGAACTGGCAGCTCGACGAGAAGTGGGTCGACGACGCCGTGCGCCGGATCCTGCGCATCATCGTTAGGGCCGGCAAGCTTGACGGTCCTGCGGAGCCGCCTATGGGCTCGGTGAATACGCCGGAACACCAGGCGCTGGCGCGAGAGTTGGCCGAGGAAGCCATCACGCTGCTCAAGAACGACGGGCAAGCCTTGCCGCTGGACGCCGGCAAGATCCGTTCCATTGCGGTGATCGGCCCGAATGCCGCCGAGGCACGCATCGGTGGAGGCGGCAGCTCGTATGTGGCGCCGCCTCACCGCGTCAGCCCGCTGGACGCGCTGCGCGCTATGGTGGGCGATCGCGTGCATATCGAATACGCGCTGGGCTGCGACAACTACGTCGAGCCGCCCGCCGTGCGCGAGGAATGGTTGGCTCTGCCCGACGGCAGCGGCCAGGGCTTGACGGTGGAGTTCTTCAATAACCCCAACTTTGCCGGCGCTCCGGATGCCGTCACTACCGCCAGGCAGCCCGAGCACTTTTTCTTTGCTTCGCCGCCCTTCCCGGGAATCTCTCCGGAACACTTCTCGTTGCGCGACACTGCCCGGTTGAGCGTGCCGGAAAGCGGGCTTTATGCCTTCAGCCTGACCAACACGAGCGCTTGCCGTGTTTACCTGGATGGCGAGCTGCTGCTCGAAAACGAGTCGCCGCTCGAGGCGGGCTACGAGACGGCGCAGACTTCGGTGTCCGTAGGGAGGAGCCTGGAGGCCGGGCGGCCGTACCCGGTCAGGATCGAGTACGTAAAGGACAACCAGATGCCGTTCGGCGGTTGCCGCCTTGCCCTGGCCTTTGCCCCCGCGCCCGAAGACGATCATCGCCTGGAACAGGCGGTTGAGCTGGCTCGGCGCAGCGATGTCGCGCTGATCTTCGCCGGCATGCCCGAGCACTACGAGACGGAAGGGTGGGACCGGCCGCACATGGACCTGCCCGGGCGGCAGAACGAGCTGATCGCCGCGGTGGTTGAGGCGAACCCGAACACGGTCGTGGTGCTGAATACAGGCTCACCGGTGACGATGCCCTGGATTCATGAGGTGCCGGCGATCCTCGAGGCCTACTATCCCGGTCAAGAAGCCGGCGATGCCGTGGCGCGGGTTCTACTGGGTCAGGTCAATCCTTCTGGCAAGCTTCCAGAAACCTTCCCGTTCCAGCTTCGTGACAACCCGAGCTATATCAACTCGACCTATCCTGGCGCGCGCCATGTGCACTACGGGGAGGGCATTTTCGTCGGCTATCGCTACTACGACGAGCAGGGGACGGAGCCGCTGTTCCCGTTCGGGTTCGGGTTATCCTACACGACCTTTGAGTATGGCCCGCTCCAGGCGCCGGCACAGGTCAAGTCGGGCGAGCCGGTGGAAGTTTCGCTGACGGTAAAGAACACGGGTGATGTGGCCGGCAAAGAAGTCGTACAACTCTATGTGCAGGACAAGCAGTCCTCGCTGCGCCGGCCGCCCAAAGAACTGAAGGGTTTCGCCAAGGTGGCGCTCGGGCCGGGCGAGAGCCAGGCCGTCAGGTTCACGCTCGATGAGCGCGCCCTGAGCTTCTACGATCCGCAGGAGGGACGTTGGGTGGCCGAGCCTGGCGAGTTTGTGATCCTGGCCGGCAGCTCCTCGCGGGACATCCGGGCGCAGGCGACTTTCATGCTGCAGGGCTAAAAGCGGGGTGGTTCTGTCCAGTAAGGCATCAGGCGCCGGGAGCGAGGCGTGTTCTCGGGCCGGGCAGGGCGGCAGTTGTGTGCGCCACGAGACTCAGCCGGTTTCCTCATCCACATGGCCGGGGTTGTTACTGTAACCGTCCGCGGCCGGCAGGGTAAAACTGAAAGTGCTTCCCTGACTGGGAACGCTCTCAACCGCGACCTGGCCGCCCAGCCTTTCTGCAATGCGGCGAACGATCGAGAGACCCAATCCATGACACAAGGCGCGGGCCTGGCTCAAGCGCTCGAAAGGCGCGAAGAGCCGGGTCCGCTCTTCATCTGTAAGACCTCGGCCATTGTCGCGTACCCAGAAGTGGACACAGCCGTCCGCCTGGGCTGCCGCGCCCAGCTCCACAGATGGCGGTACGTACGGCATCCGGTCGGGTCGGCCGCCATACTTCAGCGTATTGCCGATGTAGTTGACCCACACTTCCTCGACCCATGGCCCATAACCGACTGCCACCGGCCAATCCGCTGTGTCTGGCATGCTGACGTAGGCGCCGCGCTCTTCCGCCACCTGGGCCGGGCGAGTCATTGCCTCGCGGACGATGCCGGCCATTTCCAGTGGAGCAATAACCACATCGGCCTTGCGGACTTCCGCCAGCAGCAGCAACTCATGGATGATGCTGTTCATTTTCCAGCCCGTGCGCGCGATGATCTGCAGCGAGGTCTGGATTTCCTCTCGGGTCAGGAGATCCCATTCCGTGCTCAGCATGTCCGCGTAACCCAGGATCTGCGCGAGCGGGTTCTTGAGGTCGTGAGCCACCGTATGGGCGAAGGCTTGTAGTTCTGCGTTGTCGACCTGCAGCCCCATATTCGCGGTATCTAGCTCGACGAGGCGGCGAGCCAACTCTTGATTGGCGGCCTCCAGGGCTTGCTTGGCCCGGCGCAGGTCAGCATCCACCTGCTTGCGCTTGGTAATGTCGCTGAACACGATCGAGCGCCCGGTCAGCCGTCCGTGCCGGTAATAGAGCGGGGAGATGTGTAGACCGAGGTAGCGCGGCGGATTGCCTCCAAGGCAGAATTCGGTCCTAGCCTCGGACACGTCTCGATAGCGCGCGATGAGATCGGGTAGCGAGCGTTCGATGGCTTGGATATTTTGGCCGATGAGCCGGGCAGATCCGCCGATGTAACGCCGGCCGGCAGGATTGATATCCACGATGCGGTTTTGGGCGTCGAGCACCAGCACGCCGTCGCTCATACCCTCAAACAGCGCATCCCGGGCGGCGGGCGCTAGGTCGAGGAGCTGGAAACGCAGGATGCTCCAGGCCGCTAACAGGCCGCTGAGGGCAAATGCGGAAGGCGTCAGGTCCAGGCCGCGGACGGGAACCAGACCGGCGATGTAGAGCAGGTTGGCCAGCCAGGGGAAGCTGGCTCCGACGAGCAGCATGGTGGCCTGGCGGCGGTAAAGATATGCCGAGCGGACGGCGAACTGCAGAAGCAAACCAGACGCGGCAAGCAAGAGCAGGTACGTGTGCCCTACCCAAAGCCAGAACCAGGGACCGTGTGAGAAGACGCCTATGACGGCCAGTAGCCCCGTGTCCAGGCTGATCTTGCTCCAGAGCAAGCCGTGCCGCTGGTTGGTGGCGGCCACGATCACGGTAACGATCGGCAAGAACCACAACAGTGCCCTGTAGCGGTAGCGCAGTCCCCGGTCTTGCTCGGTGTAGAGGATTACGAACAGCAGCCAGAGCAGTGGAACGCAGACGATGCCGATGTAGTTCAGGGTTGCCCACAGCACCTTATCAGTCAGTCGTACCGCCATCAACTCGAGCGCGTTGCACAGGGCCCATTCTGCGACCATCAGCATCAACAAGCCGAGCATGACGCTGCCGCGAGTGCCACGCCGCAGCCACGCGACGGTCGCCACACTTACTGAGAGGACGGCAGTTGCGAGCAGAACCGCCGCGTACGGTGCCGATTGCCAGATCATGGTTCGACCACGAGTAGATTATACGGTAAACCTGGTAAGGTGCGTAAAGTCTGATAGTGGCTGCAGCCGGGTGTTGCCAGCGCCGCCATAATCCAGGTATACTCGACTGCAGACGAAGAATCAGGAGCTAAACCATGAACGAACCCACATTTCTGGACGTACTGCGAGCGCAGCAGGTCATCTCGCGCTATTTGCGCCCCACCCCGTTGTATCATTACCCCGCCCTCGACCGCCTGCTCGGTGCGACCGTGTATGTGAAACACGAAAATCACCAGCCGATCGGGGCCTTCAAAGTCCGCGGCGGCATCAATCTCATGTCGCAGTTGACGGCAGACGAAAGGGCGCGCGGCGTGGTGACGGCTTCGACCGGCAACCATGGGCAGTCGATCGCGTACGCGGCTCGCGTGTTCAACGTCCCGGCGACGATTGTTGTGCCGGAAAAGGCTAACCCGGTCAAGGTTGAGGCCATGCAGAGCCATAACGCCCAGGTGCTCTTTCACGGACGCGAGTTCAACGACGCCAAGGCATACTGCGAGGAGCTGGCACAGCAACGGGGGATGCGCTATATCTCTTCGGGCGACGAGCCGCTCCTCATCGCCGGCGTCGGCACCTGTACCCTCGAGATTGTGCAAGAGCTGCCCGAGGTGGAAGTCATTATTGTGCCGATCGGCGGCGGCAGCGGCGCGGCCGGCGCTTGCCTGGCCGCCAAGACGCTCAACCCGGCCATTCAAGTCATCGGGGTCCAGTCCGCCGCCGCGCCCGCCGCTTTCCTCACCTGGCAGGCGCGCGCGTATCGCGAGGCAGACATGAAGACCATGGCCGAGGGGTTGGCCACGCGCGCGCCTTTCATGCTACCACAACAGATCCTGTGGAAGCACCTGGACGATTTTTTGCTCGTCGACGACGAGGAGCTGCGCCGGGCGATTGTGCTGTACCTTGAGAAGGCTAAGACGCTGGCGGAGCCGGCCGGCGCTTCCCCGCTGGCCGGCGCCCTCAAGGCACGCGAGCGTGTGCGCGGCAAGACCATAGCCCTGGTTCTGAGTGGTGGGAATATCTCGCCCGAGCAACTGAGGTCGTGCCTCGACTCGGCTTCGTGGTGATGGCCTTTTGTCTGCGCCGGCCCCTTCACACGCGCCTGGCAGTCTCTGACAGTGTCAGGATAGGTCCTGACAGCTAAGCCGGTTGAACGGGGATGCGCGAGCTGCTATCATGATGCCAGCACGCCGGCTGTGTAAGTGAAATTCTGCGCGATGCGCAGGCCACGCACCGGCAAAGACGCAAGGGAGGCACCATGACGCATTCAGTGGCAGTGGATGGCGCACCGGACCTGGCCGGCCAGGCCGTGACCAGCATGATCGGCCGGACAATCGAGCGGCCAGGATTTCTGCTGGTCGCCTGCGCTCTGATCGGTTTTCTCATCCAGGTCTTGATCTACGGCTCCCCGCCAGGGGTAGGCTACACGCTCGCGGCTGTCGCGATAGTTGCGGGTTGGCTGCTGATCGGGCGCAGCCTGCAGTTACGAATCAGGCCATCCGCGCTTTTTCTGGCGCTGCTGCTGGTCCTGGCCGGCCTGACAGTGGCATGGCGAGCGTCGCCGTCGCTCCAGGCGCTCAATGTGCTGGCGGGCCTCGGCCTGGTGTTGCTGATCGCGTCGGTCTACCTGCCGGGCGGGCTGGCCCGATTCAGCCTGACTGACTATCTGGCGGCCGAGGTACTGGCGAGTTTCGCGTCGCTGGTTCACCCATTCCTGCTGTTTTTCGACGATTGGCCGCATGCCCGGCGCGCGCCGGTCAAGGCGCCAGTCGCGGCGCAAGCGCCTCTACAGCCTGTCCGCCGCGACCTCATGCCGGCAGTGCGCGGCATCTTGCTGGCCCTGCCCCTGGTGTTGGTGTTCGGCGCCCTTTTCTACGCCGCCGATGCGGTGTTCGCAGGTTACGTACGGCAGCTATTCAACTGGAATTTCGACCTGGCCGATGTGTTCTCGCGCCTGGTAATTACCGCGATCCTGGCCTGGTTAGCGTTGGGCCTGGCCCGCTACGCTTTCACGCGGGACCCAAACGGGCAGGCTTTCCTGGACGTCGAACGCCCGGCCGGCCTGCAGCTCGGTCACACCGAGACCACCATCGTGCTGGCCTTGCTCAACGCGCTCTTCGTCGGCTTCGTCGCGATCCAGGCGGTCTACCTGTTCGGTGGAGCCGACACACTCATCCGCACGGGCCTGACCCACAGCGAATATGCCCGCCGCGGCTTCTTCGAGCTGGTCACGGTGGCGGCGCTCGTGCTGAGCCTGGTGCTCTTGGCCGATTGGTTGGCCCGCCCGCGGCGCGCGCCAGGCAGGCCTGTAGGCGGCGAGCTTGTCTTGAACCTGCTCCAGGGCCTATTGGTGTTGCTAACGTTGGCCATCCTGGCGTCCGCCCTGCAGCGGATGCAACTGTACGTGCGGGAGTACGGGCTGACCGAGTTGCGACTATACACCACGGCTTTCATGGGCTGGTTGGCAGTCGTGCTCATCTGGTCGGTGGTGACCGTGCTCGGCCAGTCTCCGACCGGGCGCAGGCGTTTTGCTTTCGGCGCCCTGCTGGTGGGGCTGACGCTATTGCTGGCTCTGAACGCGCTCAATCCTGACGCGTTCATCGCTCGCACCAACCTGGCCCGTGCTCTGGGGGGCACCGGCCGGCCGTTGGATGTCGCCTACCTGGGCACAGGCTTGAGCGCCGACGCAGTGCCGGTCCTGCTGGCAGGTTTGCCTGACCTGAGAGACGGCGAGCGCCAGCGCGGGCTGGCGTGCGAGCTCACGGCAGCCTCCGCCAGGCTGGGCCAGACGACAGGAACGGCGGGCTGGCGCGGCGCAAACTGGTCCCGCGCCCGCGCCGTGACGCTGCTGAGCCAATCAAAGGCCATGCTTGACCGCTATGCCACCAACTGCCCGGCGCAGCAGTCGCCGGGCCCTTGATATAAACGTATGCACGTATGATTGATTTGGCGCCTGGGGCAATATGTGCTAGAATATGGGCGTAATAAGTTTGGTATCGATCAGCCGCGGCAGCGCAGACGCCGGGGCTGGTTTTTTTGTGGTTGAGGACCGGACGCACCTATGCAGACAAGAACCGACATTCGAAACATTGCGATCATCGCGCACGTAGACCACGGCAAGACCACGCTGGTGGATGCCATGCTGAAACAGTCGCACATCTTTCGGGATAACCAGCTGGTTCCCGAAAGGGTGATGGACTCGAACGACCTGGAGCGGGAGCGCGGCATCACCATCCTCGCCAAGAACACTGCCGTACGCTATGGCGCGATGAAGATCAACATCGTCGACACACCTGGCCATGCCGATTTTGGCGGGGAGGTAGAGCGCGTGCTGAACATGGTGGACGGCGTGCTCCTGCTGGTCGACGCCGCCGAAGGTCCCATGCCGCAGACGCGGTTCGTGCTGCGCAAGGCGTTGGAGCTCGGGCTTCGCGCGATCGTGGTGATCAACAAGATTGACCGCACGCACGCCCGTCCCAGCTGGGCGGTGAACGCTACCTTTGATCTGTTCATCGAACTGGGCGCAACCGAGGTACAGGCCGATTTTCCGGTCATCTACACCGTTGCTACGACGGGCCAGGCGGGCACGGACCCCGACCAGATGGAGGGTCATCTGCAGCCGCTGTTCGAGGCCATCGTCAAGAATTTGCCTGGCCCGACTGTCGATCCTGATGCGCCCTCGCAACTGCTGGTGACCAACCTGACGTATGACGATTATAAGGGCAAGATCCTGCTGGGTCGCCTGTCCGCCGGCACGCTGCGCAGGGCCCAGCCGGTCGCGCGCATCGATCGTGCGGGCGGGCTCCACACCGACAAGATCGCGCAAGTCTTCATCCACGAGGGTTTGGAGCGCGTCGAGGTGGAAGACGCGAAGGCCGGCGAGATCGTGGCCATCACCGGGATCCCGGACTGCAACATCGGCGAGACGATCGCGGATATCTACGAGCCGCACGCGCTGCCCCCGATCGTGGTCGAGCCGCCGACTGTGCGCATGTCCTTTGGGGTAAACACTTCACCGTTCTCCGGACGCGAGTCCACCTGGTCGACAAGCCGCAAGTTGATGGAGCGCCTGGAGCGCGAGTTGGAACGCAACGTGGCGCTGCGGGTGGCGCCGACCGACGCGGCGGATACTTTCCTCGTCAGCGGGCGCGGCGAGCTGCACCTCGCAATCCTGATCGAGACGATGCGCCGCGAAGGCTACGAATTCCAGGTCAGCGCGCCGGAAGTCATCCTGCAGGAAGACCCGGATACCGGCGAGATCATGGAACCGATGGAAGAGGTCCACATCGAGGTGCCGACTGACTATACCGGCGTAGTCGCGGAAATGCTGGGCCAGCGCAAGGGCCAGATGACCAACATGCACCAGGACCAGAACGGCGCTGTCTGCTATACCTATATCGCGCCCACGCGCGGGTTACTTGGTTTCCGGCAGTCGTTCCTGACCGCCACGCGCGGCACAGGGACCGTCCACACCCTGTTCCAGGGGTATGGCCCACACGTCGGGCCGATCCGCCAGCGTAACCACGGCTCGCTGGTGGCCTGGGAAGCCGGGATGGCAACGCCTTACGCCATGTTCAATGCCCAGGAGCGCGGCCGCCTGTTCATCCTGCCGGGTACCGAGGTCTACGAGGGCATGATCGTAGGCGCGACCCCGCGTGACGAGGACCTGACCCTCAGCGTGACCAAAAAGAAGCACCTGACCAACCACCGGGCCGCCGGCGGCGACCAACTCGTGCACCTGGACGTGCCCAATCAGATGTCGCTGGATGACGCGATCGAGTACATCGCCCAAGATGAGCTGGTCGAGGTGACGCCCAAGAACCTCCGCTTGCGCAAGCGCATCCTTGATACGGAGGAGCGCCGCAAGGCCCGCAAGACACGTTCCGGGGCGGCAGCCAACGGCAACGGCACTGAGGAGGGCTGAGCATCCGGCCCTGCGAAACCTTCTTGACGGCAATGCGTAAAGGTGAGTGTAAGCACTGCGCACACCAGGCCGCATGGAGGGTTTCAAGATGGATCGTCGCCCGGGTTGTCTGCAAGGGCTGCTAGAGCTGGCCTTTCTGAATGCTATCTTTGATTGGTTGCAGGACCGTCTTGGGTTCGGCCGCGGCTGCTCGTGCTCGGGCATGGGCTGTGGCCTGATCCTGGCGGTCGTCTTCCTGTTTTTCCTCTGCTCGGTCTTCACCGGCACCAATTGGTTTAGCGCCTTCGGGCGTTGAATTGATCCCTGGAAGCCTGGACCTGGCCCCGTCTCTGACGACTGGCCGGGTCCTTTCGCGTCCCGCTCCGGCAGGGCGACGGCCCGGTGCGCTGTTTGGCCGATCCCCGTTTGACACTTCTATGGATTCTTTTACAATCCCCTGGTAGCCTTTGGCCATCCTTCCCTGACCGGCGCATTCGCCCAAGGAGTCCCCATGCCTGACCATGTCCTCAATCTTCTCTGGGGCAAGTCAGAACTGCCCCTTACATTGCCCGAACAATGGCGCCTGGCCGGTATTCTGGAGCCCTGCGAACTGCCGCCGGTAGCCGATGTCGCCGCCGAGATGGAGCGCTCCCTGGCGCAACCTTCCGGCAGCCCACGCTTGCGCGATCTGGTCCATGGCGGGACACGGATCGCCCTGATCGTCGATGATGACAGCGGGCCCACGCCGGTGGCGCAGTTGGTGCCTCCGCTTTTGCGCGAGCTGGCATCAGGCGCGGTGACCGCCGATCAGATCACGGTGGTGCCGGCCCTGGGGCTGCACCGGCCGATGGCCGCCGAATAGCAGAGG
>Ga0209746_1000054_pt1 | contig 58809 bp, 47 predicted proteins | sample BarGraNGADG00211_3_FD_184496 | JGI IMG/M metagenome (GOLD analysis project Ga0209746, IMG submission 184496) | Arctic peat soil microbial communities from Barrow, Alaska - Barrow Graham LP Ref core NGADG0011-211 (SPAdes) (version 2) | ecosystem: Environmental > Terrestrial > Soil > Wetlands >... | reverse complement strand
TGGCTACTACGCTGGCGTAGCCGCCATTGGCCGCGCCGGGGTAATAGCCGGTGGTGTGACAACGCACGCAAGTCTCGGCATAATGGGTCGCGACGTCGGGAGTGCGCTTGTTGTCGATCAAGTCGCTCTCGATGATATAGTGGCCGGTTTTAGCCACCGCTGCTGCGACGCTCGGATGGCACTGCTTGCAGTTGCCGGCCGTCTCGCCGATGTAAGTGCCGGCGTGCATCTGAATCGACGCCATCGGGCCGGAACCCGCCGCGTTCTGCAGGACGACGTCGACCTTGTAGGCGCCGACCAGGTCAGGCGTGAACTCGGTGATGGTCAGGGACTTGCTGTCCTTGATCTTCGCCTTCGAGCCGGGGGGCGCGGTCAGGGTCCAGGTGGCGGTCATGACCTTGCTGGCCGGATCGGCGGCCGTGACGGAGAGGTGCACCGGCACGCTGATCGGCACGTTAGGCAGGCCGCTGGAGAACAGGGCGACGGTGGCAGTCTTGGGTCCCACGGCCGTGTCGGTCATGTACTTGACGGTGCCGGTGATCGCGTTGGCATTCTTGATATTGCCTGGGACGGCCAGGATATTGAGCACGGCGACAGGCGGCTGGGGCTTCGCCTGGTCCTGCTCAGCCGGCATAGCATAGGCAACCACTACGAACAGACCGGTTAACAACGCGACGGCAATCAGGATCCACAGAATTCGGGGTAAAACCTTCATCGGTCCTCCTTTGCACAAAATGACGAGATGCCAGAATTGTGGCGACTAGCACAGATGGAAATGCTAACGATCACCCCCCTTTGCCCTGTGTTGCGATGTCAACCAGTTGAGAGACAATGGGCGAGGGCAGGACAACGCCGGGTTGCCCTTTTCGCGCGAAAATCCTGTGCATTATGGCACAGAACGCCCGGCGATTAGATGACGTCCGTCATATTGATCAAGGATTCACAAAGTCTGTAGGAGAAGTTACTTTGCGGGAATGAGCCGGATCAGGGCTGCCTGGGGCAGGACGCCGAAGCGCAGCGGCAGGCTCTCGCCTACGCCGCGGCTAACGAACATTCGGCTCTGGCCGCGCCTGAACCACCCCGCCGGGTGGCGGCGGGTCAGGTGCGTGCCCTGGGTATGGATCGCGCCCAGCAGAGGCAAACGGATCTGGCCGCCGTGGACATGCCCGGACAACACGAGGTCGGCGCGTTCCATGCAAGGCTCGAGCCAGGCATCGGGGTTGTGCGCCAGCATCAGCAGCAGGGCGTCCTCCGGCACCGCGGCCAGCGCGGCGCCCAGGTCCGGCTGTCCTTCCCACAGATCGTCCACACCGGCCACCCACAGATCGAGCCCATCGCCTTCCAAACGGGTTGAGCGGTTCACCAGCGGTTGGACGCGGTGAACCTCCAGCTCGCGGTTCATGGCGGGCATATCATGGTAATAAATGGGTAGATGTACCCGCTCGTTAGCCAGCAACTTGCGGCCGAATTCCTTGAACTTTCCCAGTGCGCCGCGCGCTCTCTCCAACGCCGTGACCAGAGATGCACCGTCGGGCTGGGGCGCCGGCGCGCCGTCTGCCCGCGCGTCGAAGATGCCCCACAGTGAGGATTCGCAGTAGTCATGGTTGCCGGGTACGCTAAAGGCTGCCAGGCGAGGTTGCAGGGTATCGATGAAGGCCAACGCAGCCGCGAAGCCCGCACTGTCGTGAATCAGGTCGCCGGTCAGCGCCACCAGGTCATAGTGCTCTCCGGCCAGCAATTGCTGCAGGCGCGCCAGCTTGGCCGCTTGCATACGGTCCGTGGTCCGGAAGTGCAGATCGGAAATGTGCAGGATGGTCAATCCGCCTCGGGGCAAGCCCGGCTTGCTGATACTGACGGTGAAATGATCCAGTTGAACGCGTGTGCGTTCCCCGTACCACGCGTAAAGCGCCGCCAACGTTCCCAATCCGGCGGCGCCTGCAACTGTTCTCAGGATCCAGTTCTTCATGTCGTGCACCTTACCACAATTACCCCGACGCGCGCGATGGATTAATTACCTTTTTGGGCAAGGTCATTATCTCGGTCCTGTGCCGCTCCATTGCTTGAGCCAAAGGCGTTCGCCATCGCTCACCACCTCCACCGTCGCGTCCGCCGGCACGCGCGCCACTCGGTGGACGGCCAGCCAGGCCGCGACGTCCGGCGGGTAAGTCGTCCCTTCGGGCCAGATAATCAACTGAGGGTCGGTGGCTTCCAACAAGGCGATGGACGGCCATGCGCCGGTACCCGGGCCGCCCGCTTTGACGACGGTGATGTTCAACGGCTGGCCCAGGCTCAGCAAGCCGGCCTGGGCCTCCGGCCCCAATGTTGACGGAAGTATTGTCCGGTAATTGCCGTAGGCCAGCATCACGGACCAGTCGGAGCGCCCCGGCGCCGGCCCGGGCGCGGCCACCAGGGGGGTGAGGATGATCCAGCTGTCGAGTCCCATGGCAGGGCCGGGCAGAGGAGCGAGCGGATCGATTATCTGTGCCGAAGGCCAGAGACGGGCGCCTGCGCGGCCGATCACCACGTCGACGGACGGTCGGAGCCCGCCGAGCACACGCGTCGTTGCGCGCGCCAGCGCGTCGCCATCCCCTTTTCCATCCCACAGGAAAAGCCGCCGGCCCGTGGGTGTGCTTATCAACGCGGCCTCGCCACCCGTTCCGGGCAGGTAGGTGATGTGCAGCCGGCCATCGGGGCGCCCGGCGAACAGACCCGTGACCAACCACAGCGGCAGCGCCAGCCCGGCCAGCCAGAGCGTTCGCCGCCGAGAAGGCAGCGCGATGTAACTCCCGGCGGCGAGCTTCCGCAGCAGCAGAATGCCGGCAAGCAGCGCATAAATGGCCGGCGCGAGCGAATGTGCGAGGATGCCCGTGTCGACTACTGCGAGCGGCACAGATGCGCTGAGCCGCACGATCCAGGTGGTATAGGTCAGGAACAGCCAGGGGAGCGTGGCCAGCAGACGCCCGAGGGGCTCCCACAGCAGGCCGCCGGCCAGCGTCAGGAGCCCGCCGAGCATGATCGGCGGTTGCGCGGGCAGGATAAGGACGTTAGTGAGCAGGGAGATCAGCGAAAGCCGGCCGAAGGCGTAGATCAGCAGCGGTAAGGTGGTAATCTGTGCGGCCAGCGTGAGGATCAAGCCGTCTGTCAGGAGCGCGATCGCCTGGCGGATGGCGTCGGCGGGCACCTTGCGCTCGAGGAAGGTTGTCCAGGGTTTTTGCAGCGGCGAGGCGAAAAGAATCAGCCCTAACGTGGACAACGCGCTGAGCTGAAATCCCAGGTCGCCCAGCAGCAGCGGGTTGAGCAGGGTGAGGAACAAGGCTGAGGCGAAAAGGGAGATCATGGGCAGACTCCGCCGGCCTATGGCGATGGCGATCACGTACAAGAAACCCATCACACCGGCGCGTGCGGCAGCCGGGGCGGCGCCCACGAGCAGCACGTACAGGACAACCGCGGGAGCTACCAGCCAGGCCGCTCGCCGTTTCCCGAGCAGGCGTCCGGCGACCGCCATCAAAGCGCCGCTCAGCAGGGCGATGTTGGCGCCCGAAATAACGATGACGTGGCTGACGCCCGTGGCGTTGAAGGCGTCGTACAGCTCGCGCGGGATGCCAGATTGAATGCCCAGCAGCATGCCGTTGGCCAAGGCGGCCGCGGGTTCCGGCAGAACGTGATCCAGAAGGCTTTCGCCCCTCGAGCGCAGGCCGTACAGCAGCGCCAGGAAGCTGGACCAGGCGCCGGGCTTCTGCCCCCCGTCCACGGAGACGGCATAAGGGCGCTCCATGATGCTGTAAATGCCCTGGCGAGCCAGGTAGGTCCGGTAATCGAAGTCCTCGTAGATCGGCGCTGTCTGTAGCAACCCTGAAACGCGCAGCTGTGCGCCATAGTGGTAGGCGGGGGTGCGGGCGAGCCGGACCAGCACGTCACCGCGCACAGGGCGCGTTTCTTCGCCAACGGTCAGCGTCTCTACCCGCAAGCGGTACTGTATCTGTGCGTCGCGCGGCTCGGGATAGCCGGCGACTGTACCCTCGAGGGTCACCCAGGCCGGCGAGGCCAAACGCTGTCCATCGTTGTAATAGGCGACGTCCGCGGGCGTCGGGCAGGCGGCCAATGGATGAGCCGAGTAGCGCCAGGCCCCCAGCGACAAAGCAACCAGGGCCGCGGCCGCGAACGCCAGGCGTGGCTGCCGGCGCAGAAACAGGATCGCCAGGGCAGCCAGCCCGGCGAGGATGCCGAACGGCCAACGGGCAGCCGCGCAACTGAGCCAGCCCTGCGCCCAGAACCACTGCCCCAGCGCAATGCCCGCCAGCCAGGCGAGCGTCAGGTAGACGAGGGTCATGCCCTGATTCTCGCGCGGCCCAGTCGTTTTGACAAGCCCGTGTAGGCCGTGTTACAGTCGCGCCTGCGAATATCATATCGGCCCCATCCAATGCGATGGGGTTTTTTGTTTCTCGGAGGTAGAAATGGACTTCAGAAGCTCAGTCGATGCAATCCGGCCGCTGGACGAAGCGGCGATGAAAGCCGCGCAGGCGCGCCCAGGACATGCTCACCAAACCGCAGGGCAGCCTGGGCCGCCTGGAGGGGTTGAGCGTGCAGTTGGCAGGCATCGCGCGCCGTTGCCCTCCGCCGCGGCCGGCACGTAAGGCGGTGATCGTCTTTGCCGGTGACCATGGTGTGGTCGCACAAGGCGTCAGCGCCTATCCCCAGGAAGTCACGCCCCAGATGGTCCTGAACTTCCTGCGCGGGGGCGCGGCGATCAACGTGCTGGCTCGCCAGGCGGGCGCGTATGTGGTGGTGGTGGACGCCGGAGTGGCCGTCCCGTTGGCAGCTAACGATGGCTTAATCCTGGGCAAGATTGCGCCCGGCACCGCGGATATGAGCGCCGGCCCGGCAATGACGCGTGCCGAAGCCGAAGCCGCTGTAGCGTTGGGGCTGCGGGTGACGCAGGGTCTAATAGATGAAGGCCTGGATTTGCTGGCCTGCGGCGAGATGGGCATCGGCAACACGACACCGGCGACCGCGATCATCGCGGCCGTCACCGGTAAGCCGCCAATCGAGGTCGTCGGTCCGGGCACGGGCTTGCCGCCCGGCGCCCTGGCGCACAAAGCCGCGGTCGTCGAACGCGCACTGGCGCTCAACCGCCCGGACCCCGCCGATGGCTGGGACCTGCTCGCCAAGGTGGGCGGCTTCGAGATCGGCGCGATCGCAGGCGCGATGCTGGCCGCGGCCGCGCACGCCATTCCGGTGGTCGTGGACGGTTTCATTGCCACCTCTGCAGCCATCATTGCTGCGGCCCTGGCGCCAGGAGCACGCGCGTATATGATCGCCGGTCACCGTTCGGCGGAGCCCGGGCATGATGCGGCGCTGGCCTATCTGGGTCTGACCCCTCTATTGGACCTGGGCATGCGGCTGGGCGAGGGCACGGGCGCAGTTTTGGCCATGCACCTGGTCGAAGCCGCGGCTTGCCTTCTCGGTGAGATGGCGACCTTTGCCGAGGCCGGGGTAAGCGAGAAGGCGGACTGATGGACGACTTCCTGCGAGCGCTGAGCCTGCTGACAGTACTGCCGGTGCACGCTCGCTGGGAAGATGGCACGCGCCCCGGGCGAGCGATGGCCGCCTATCCGCTGACCGGCGGGCTGATCGGTGGCTCGCTCGCGCTGTTGGCGCTGTTGCTGTCGCGCGCGCTTTCCGGCGGACCGGATGCGCTATTGCCTGCCGCGTTGGTCCTGGCCGTTTGGGTGGTTCTGACCGGCGCGTTGCACCTGGACGGCTGGGCCGATTGCTGCGACGCGCTGTTTGTGCCGGTCACGCGGGAGCGCCGTCTGGAGATCCTGCGTGACCCGCGCCTGGGCAGCTTTGGCGGTGTTGGGCTGGCCGTCCTGTTGCTGGTCAAGCTGGCGGCAATCCAGTCGCTATTATCACAGGTCAGCCAGGGCGGCGGCACGCTGCGCCTGGGTTTCCCGCTATTGGCCGGCCCGTTGCCCGGCTTGCTGGTCTTGGTGGCCGCGCCGGTTGTCGCCCGCTGGGCGCTGGTCGTTGCCGCGCGGGCCTACCCTCCTGCCCGGCCGCAAGGCATGGCGGTGACATTCCGCCATGGGCTGGGCCGGCGCGAGCTGGTCTTGGCCACGCTGACGGCAGGGGTAGCCTGCGTCCCGCTGGGATTTGCCGGGATCGTGTTGTGGGCCGTCTCGGCTGCTTCAATGTACGGGCTGACCGGCCTGGCCATGTCTCGCCTGGGTGGCTTGACCGGCGACGTTTACGGTGCGACTGTCGAGCTGGCCGAGACCGCAGTCCTGGTGGCGGCCTGTTTTCTGATCTGACGAGGAGTTAGCTTGTTCCGCATCGGCACCACTTCCTACATAATCCCGGCCGATATCCTGCCCAATGTGGAGTACCTGGCGCCGTTCGTCGACGACGTCGAGCTGGTTCTGTTCGAGACCGACGAGTATGGCAGCAACCTGCCGGACGCCACACTCTGTACACGCCTGGCCGACCTTTCGAGGGCGTATGCTCTCACCTACACGGTGCACTTGCCGCTGGATCTTCGCCTGGGGGACGGCGGTGACGAAAGCCATGTGTCGCTGCGCAAAGCCAGGCGGGTCATTGAAGCAACTCAGGCGCTGGAACCATACGCGTACGTGCTCCACCTCGATGGCAGCGCCCTGCTGGAAGGGACATCCCCGGCCGGGTTGGCGCAATGGCAGGCCAACGCGCGGCGCGCCCTGGAGATTCTGTGCGGTTGGGCGGGCGAACCCGGCCGGGTATGTGTGGAGAACATCGAGCGCTGGGATCCTGAGGCTTTCGCGCCCCTGGTGACGGCGCTCGGCGTGGGACGCACGATCGACATCGGCCATCTCTGGCTGCAGGGCGTTGATCCGCTCATCCACCTGGCGCGCTGGATCGAGCGCACGCGGGTGATTCACCTGCATGGCATCGGCGATCGCGACCACCAATCGCTGGCCCATGCTCGGGCCGCTCAGTTGGATCCGGTAGTTCGCTTCCTGGCACAGCGTTTCGACGGCGTGCTGACGCTCGAGGTCTTCAACCAGGGGGATCTCGAGGAGTCGCTGCGAGTGCTCCACGAGTCGTTGGCGCGCGTGACAGGCCACTGAAGGGAGGACGGATGTCAAAGGAACTGATCCTGATCCTGGGTGGGGCACGGAGCGGCAAGAGCGCGCATGCGCAAGCGCTGGCGCTGGAGATGGGCGGGCCTTCCGTCCTCTGCCTGGCAACCGCGCAGGCGTTTGACGAGGAGATGCAGGCGCGCATTGCGCTGCACCGCGCCGAGCGGCCGGCCGCATGGTGGACCCTGGAGGCGCCATCGCTGATCTGCGCTCCCATTGCCGAGGCGGGACCCGCTGCGCGCGTGGTGTTGCTGGATTGTATGACCCTCCTGGCCAGCAATGCCGTCCTGGGGGCCGGCGATGGCGCGCCTGCCCCCGTCGCCGAGGCGGCCGTCGCGCGCGAAGTAGCTGCTCTGCTGGCGGCCTACCGGGCGGGGGACGCAACCTGGATCGTCGTGAGCAACGAGGTGGGCATGGGCCTGGTACCCACCTATCCACTCGGTCGCGTCTACCGCGATGCCCTCGGCCGCGCCAACCAGACGCTCGCCGCCGCGGCGGGCCGGGTGTCACTGCTGGTCGCCGGCCTCCCCATGCGCGTCAAGTAGCCTCAAAGCCTCTCCTGCGCGGCTGCCTCCTTCGGCTGCCCAGCGGAGGGAGGTAGGTTTCGTAACCATCGCTCCTTGCGCCGCTCTTCTCGGGCGGGTATACTGCTTCGCACAGTCATGGCGGTAGGAGTAGCACTATGCCCGTCGAATCGCACGACAATGTCCCGAAGGTGATGCGTATTCACCTCCAGCTCAGCCAATATCCCATCTTGGCCGATACGATCCGCGAACGCATGCGCGAAGAGATCTTCCGTCGGGGCATTATCCTGCGTGATGTGTTTGAGCAGGAAGCGCGCGAGAAGGCGATCCTCTCCCAGCGGCGAGAAGGGATCCTCAATCCATACCAGGAGGAGCCGGCCGAGATCTGGGGCCGCCGCCTGAGCCAGATCCGCGACTACCTGACCGACTTCTACTTCGCCTACAATCTGCCCCACAAGCGCTTTGAAGAGATTGTGCAGCAGGTGGTGCTGCAGCGCTCGCCCAAAGAGGAATTTGCGCTGACCTATAACCCAGAGTTGGCGCCCTGGGACTTGCTCTTTCGCCAGGCCGACGATTACCAGAATCTGCCGCCTGAGGAGTTCGCGCGGGTCCGGCACCACCTCGAAGAGATCAAGGTTGTGCTCATCAAGGCGATGATCAGCGACCAGTTGGCGTTTGTTCGCCTGGCCAAGGAATACCTAACCATCGAAGACCTGAAGTGGATCCGCGAACGGCGCATCGGCCAGGGCAAGATCGGCGGCAAGGCGGCGGGGCTGATGCTGGCCTGGAAGATCCTGCAGCGCACGTTCAACCAGATGGATGGGCGCAAGCCGGCCAATATCGTCATTCCCGAATCCTATTTCATCGGCGCGGATGCCTTCTACGACTTCCTGGCTAAGAATGAGCTGGCTTACTTCATGAACCAGAAGTACAAGACCATCGACCAGGTTGAGAGCGAGTATCCTCAGCTCCAACAGGCTTACCTGGCCGGGCGCTTCCCGGACTACGTCGTCAGCCGGCTGCGCACGCTGTTGGCCGAAGTAGGTAACCAGCCGCTGATCGTGCGCTCATCCAGCCTATTGGAAGACAGTTTCGAGGCTTCTTTTGCGGGCAAGTACGAGAGCGTCTTCTGCCCGAACCAGGGCACGCCGAATGAGAACCTCTCGTTCCTGATGGATGCGATCGCACGCGTCTACGCGAGCGTGGCCAATCCCGACGCGATCATGTACCGCAAGCAGATGGGCTGGGTGGATTACGACGAGCGCATGGCGATACTGATCCAGGTGGTGCAGGGCGAAGCGTACCACGACTATTTCTTCCCCGCCGGGGCCGGTGTGGCGTACAGCCGCAATCCCTTCCTCTGGAGCCCCAAGCTGCGCCGCGAGGATGGTTTCGTGCGCATTGTGTCGGGCCTTGGGACGCGCGCCGTGCAACACACGGGGGAGGACTATCCGCGTATGGTCGCCCTCAGTCACCCGCAGTTGCGACCCGAAGCCGGCGCCCAGCAGATCCGCTACTACTCGCAATACTATATGGACGTTCTCGACATCAAGGGCAATTGCTTCAAGACCGCGCGTGTCCATGAGGTGTTGGCGGGAGATTATCCGCAACTCCGTTGGTTGGCCTCCATCGACCGGGGCGATTATGTCGGCCCGATGGTATTCAACGATCCGGGCTTGGACCCGTGCAGCATAGTGTTGACTTTCGACGGCCTACTGAAGGACACCAACTTTGTCGAGCAGCTCAAGGGCACCCTCAAGGCGTTGGAGTTCGGCTACGGCATTCCGGTGGATATCGAGTTCACCGTCCAGCTCGGCGAAGGCTACCCGCGCCCGTCTGTGACGCTGCACTTGCTGCAATGCCGTCCGCAGAGCGGCTACGAGATTGCCGACGAGGTGCATATGCCTGAAGGCGTGGCGGACACGGATATCGTGTTCGGTACGCAGGGCATGGTCCCCACCGGCCGGGCGCGCGATATCCGCTATATCGTGTATGTCGATCTGGAGAAATATCGCACGTTGGAGACTTCGGAAAAGCTGCAAATCGGCCGGGTGATAAGCCGCCTGAATCAGCGCCTGGAAGGCCAGAACTTCGTGCTGATGGGTCCTGGGCGTTGGGGCAGCTCGAATCCCGACCTGGGCGTCAAGATCGGCTACGCCGATATCTACAACACCTGTGCGCTGGTCGAGGTGGGTCTCCCCCAGGGGAACACGCGGCCGACGCTCTCGTATGGCACGCATTTCTTCCAGGACCTGGTGGAGTCACACATCTACCCGCTGGCGATCTACCCCGGGGAACCGGGCAATCCGTTCCGGCGCAGCTTCTTTGAAGAGGCACTCAATGCCCTACCGGCCCTGCTCCCTGATGTGGCCCGTTACCAAAACGTGATTAAGGTGATCGACGTGCCGGCGCTCACCGGTGGGCGGGTGCTGGAACTTGCCATGAGCGGCGAGGAGAGCCGCGCGATGGCATACTTCAAGGGACAGACGGCTTAAGTCTGCGGCCCGCGGTGAGAGGACTCAGGGGGACCGTTTGCTTGATATACCTATCCTGGTTGGGACTTTTCATCGGTCTGCCACTGGCCGCGTTGTGGGTTGCCAGGGGCAGGCGCTTGTGGCGGCAACGAGGCGCGCTCGCGTGGACGCTCGTCGGGGCGCTGGTGCTGGGCGGGCTGTGGGATGGCCTGGCCGTGCGGGTCCACATCTGGTACTATGCGCCGGGCAATATCAGCGGCGCCTGGCTGGCCGGTTTGCCACTGGAGGAATGGCTGTGGATCGTCGGTACCACGCTGCTTTTCGGCTCGCTGACAGTCCTGGTCCGAGAGCGAGGTCCGCATGCCTGAGTTTGGCCATTATTCCCACCTGTTCTACCTGGTGGCTTTCAACTTTGTCATGCTGGCCTGCCTCTGGGCGCGCAACTGGCGTTGGCTGTTAACCCAGCGGCGTACGCTGATCATCGTGGTAGCCGCCGCCGTGCTCTGGATGTTTGTCACCGATCCGATCGGCGGAGCCTGGCATGCCTGGTTTTTTGATCCCGCGAAGGTGTTGGGATTCTGGCTGTTCGGAGTGATGCCGGTCGAGGATCTGCTGGGCATCAGCCTGGTTGGGCTGACGGCCGCCTCGGCCGTGCTGGTGTTTGGCTATAGTCCGCGGCGCTTCATCTGATTTTAGATCCACAGCCAACGATAACCATAAGCCGGCAACTCGACCGCATACGGTCCTGCGCCGATGGCAGGTAGAGTTGCGTCGTTCAGCAGGTCGCACGGGACCTGGCCGATGAAAGCGGAGAGGTCCAACGCGCAGGATTGCCGTCCATCGCTCAGGTTGTGCAAGGCCAGCAAGGTCGCGCCGCCGTAGGAGCGCAGGAACGCGAGCACCGGGCGCGGCGGACCGAGCAGGAAGCACAGGTCGCCGCGACCGAACACGGGGTGCAGCTTGCGCACCTGAATGAAGTGGCGGATAGTGTGCAACAGCGAGCCAGGATCGGCGCGCTGCGCTGCGACGTTGATGCACGCGTAGTCGTAGGGCGGCGCCGTGATCACCGGCGCGTAGAGCGATTCTGCAGACGAAGTTGAGAAGCCCGCGTTCGGCCCATCGTCCCATTGCATGGGAGTGCGCACGCCATTGCGGTCCGGCAGCCAGATGTTGTCGCCCATGCCGATCTCGTCGCCGTAGTAGATGATCGGCGAGCCCGGCAGGGTGAAGAGCAACGAGTTCAACAGCTCGATCCGGCGCCGATCGTTGTCGACCAGGGGGGCGAGACGGCGCCGGATGCCCAGGTTGAGACGCATGCGCGGCTCGGGCGCGTATTCGCGCCACAGATACTGCCGCTCTTCCTCGGTGACCATCTCAAGCGTCAGCTCGTCGTGATTGCGCAGGAAGGTGCACCACTGGCAGTTACCGGGGATCGGCGGCGTGCGCTGCAGGATGTCGACGATGGCCGAACGGTCATGTTGGCGCAACGCCATATATAGGCGCGGCATGACCGGGAAATGAAAGCCCAGGTTGAACTCGTCGCCCGGCAGGCACGGATCGACCGGATCGCCGCCGAAGTAGGGGCGCACGTCTTCGGGCCACTGGTTAGCCTCGGCCAACAGGATTTTTCCCGGGTACTCCGTATCGGCCACCGCACGCACACGCCGGAGAAAAGCGTGTGTTTCGGGCAGGTTCTCGCAGTTAGTCCCCGCGCGCTCGAACAGGTAGGGCACCGCATCCGCCCGAAAGCCGTCTATGCCCAGGTCCAACCAGTAGCGCATCACACGCAACATCTCCGCCTGCACGGCCGGGTTGTCGTAGTTCAGGTCCGGCTGATGAAAGAAGAAGCGGTGCCAGTAGTATTCGCCGCGCAGAGGGTCGAAAGTCCAGTTGCTGGGTTCGCTGTCGAGGAAGATGATCCGCGCGTTAGCGTATTCCTGGCCAGTCTTGCTCCAAACGTAGTAATCCGTATAGGGCTCCTGGTAGCGGCGCGAGGCCTGGAACCAGGGATGCTGATCGCTGGTATGGTTGAGCACCAGGTCTACGATGACGCGCAAACCGCGGGCATGCGCGGCCGCGATGAAAGTGCAGAAGTCGGCCAGCGTGCCATAGTCGGGATGGATGGCATAAAAGTCGGCGATGTCATAGCCATCGTCGAGAAGAGGCGAACCGTACATTGGCAACAGCCAGATGCAGTCGACCCCCAGTTCCTGTAGATAGTCCAGTCGTGCCGTCAGGCCCGCGAAATCGCCCTTGCCGTCGCCGTTACCGTCCGCGAACGCGCGGATGTATAGCTCGTAGAACACGGCGTCTTTGTACCAGGTAGAGGACTCTTCGCTCATATGAGGCTCCTTTGCATGTAGCCCGTCAGGTGAGCTTAAATTGAGGGGTTATGCCCTTTACTCCTTTGACACTCCCGTGAAGTTGAAGCTGCGCACGCGGATTGCCGGCGCGCGCACGCTGCTGAGGCCGCCGCCGTCGATCAGCCTGGTCTCGCGACTGATCGCATCCACCTCAGCCAGTGCCTTGAGGTAGCTCTGCGTGAAGCGCAGGTTGCGCACCGGGCGGGTGATCTGGCCATTTTCGATCAGGAAGGTGCCGTCGCGGGTCATGCCGGTCATCACCACTTCCAGGGGATGGACCACGCGCGTGTACCAGAAGCGTGTGATCCAGATACCGCGTTCGATGCCCTTCGGCAGCTCGGCCTGTGCTGTTTGGCCGGGCGCCATGAAGAGGTGGGCCGGCCCGACGCCGATGTTGCCATACCTGATCTCGGCGTGGCCGGTCGAGCTGTGCCCTTCGCCGACCTTGAGCGCGCTGCGGCGATCCCAGACCACCCCACGCCCGATCCCGTCCTGGATTAATGAAACGCGCTGTTTGCTGACGCCTTCATAGTCGAACGGGAGCGGGAGGCCCGTGGGGTCCTGCCCATCATCCCAGATGGATACGCTGGGGGCCATGACTTGTTGGCCCATGCGGGTGCTCAGGAAGCTGCGCCCCTCGAGCACTGCCAGCCCGTTGAAACTGACGTAACCCAGGTAATCCAGGATGTCGCCGACTGCGTCCGGAGCCAGGACCACCGGGTATTCGCCCGGCTCGATCTCGATGGGATCCTGCGCCCGAGCGGCAATCTGCACGGCCTCGCCGGCGACGACCTGGGCGTCGATCTCGCCGACGTCAGAAGCTGCCGCCGACCCCCAGCCGGAACCCGTGGGGCCCATCACTACCATGCTCAGATTGGCGCAAGTGCTATGATGGTAGCGCCACAGCCCATGCGAGTTCGCCACCGACACGGTCTGCTCGCCCGTTTCAAATGCCCCCGCGCTCACCTGTTTGGCCGTAGCCGCAGCTGAGCAGACGACCGCTACGGCGCGCGCACGTTCTTCGGCGGTATATCCGGCAGTGGCCGTCACATAGCCGAGGTCTGTGGGCAGGACCTGGCCATCGGGGGCCGGCAGTCCGGGAAAATAGGGATCGTCTGCCTGTAGGCGCGCCAGCCCAACGGCGCGCTCGACCACAGATCTCAGTCCATCCGGAGTACTGTCGTCGGTGGCGGCTACGCCCACTCTTTGGCCTAGCGCCGCGCGCACGCGTATCTGCAGGCCGGTTTCGGCCGTGTTCTGATGGATGTAATTGTTGGCAAAGCGCGTTAGGCGCGTGGCCCGGCCGAGCAGGAGCACTTCCGTCTCGTCGGCGGCTGACAGATCGAGCACCTGTTCTGCCAGAGCGCGCAATTCTCGTTGGTCTAGCATGTTTTCTTCCTCCCCTCGGAACGGCGCAGCGAGGGAGCACGGTGCGCCGCAGAGCGCCAATCAGCGCATCACGCCAACCTGGACGTTGCGCACGCGGATTGGCGCAGCCGGGTGACCCGTGTGCGCAATCTGCGGCGGCTGGCCCTTGCCACAGTTGGGAGTGCCCCATACTCGTAGCTCATGTTCGTCGCCGATGGCGTCGACCGAGCGCCAGAATTGCGGCGTGATGCCGGTATAGGTGGCGTTTTTAAGCATCCGACCCAGTTGCCCGCCCCGGATCTCCCAGGCGATCTCCGTGCCAAACTGAAAGTTGAGACGCTGGTTGTCGATTGACCATGAACGGTTCATTTCCATCAGAATGCCCTCGTCGGTGTCGGCGATCATCCCGGCCAGGCGCCAGGTGCCGGGTTGCAGGCCGACGTTGGTCATGCGGATGATGGGCATGCGGTTCCAACCGCTGGCGCGAATGGCGCCGTTCGATCTTGGCTGGCCCAGCCAGCCGGCCGTTTCCCGGCTGGTCATGTAGCCCACGAACATGCCGTTCTGGACGATTTGAGTGCGTTGGGCCGGCACCCCTTCGTCATCCCAGCCAAAGGTGCCCAGCCCGCCTGGGATGGTCGCATCGGCGACGATATTGACCAGGTTGGAGCCATAGCGGAAATGGCCCAGTTTCTCGGGCGTGAGGAAGCTGGTACCGGCGTAGCTGGCTTCGCTGCCGAAAACGCGGTCCAGCTCGATGGGATGGCCGCACGACTCGTGGATCTGCAACGCGGTCTGGCTGCCGTCGAGGATAATGGTCGTCACGCCGCTGGGGCATTGCGCTGCGCTGAGCAGGGCGACGGCTTGCTCGGCCATGCGGGGCGCGTTGCCTACCAGGTCGTGCTCAAGAACTAGTTCCCAGCCGCGGCAGGCTTGATCGCGGGCGAAGGAGTTAGGGTAGCTGCGGACCTGCACGTCCCCCTCGGAGACCGCGGTGGCCGCAATCCCGCCGCCCGTCTCGATAATCTCTTGTTGCAGGTAGCTGCCTTCAGTGCTGGCGAAAGTCTTGTGCTCTCGCTGGCAGACCAGGTTGCCTTGCGTGACTTTCACACCCGCCACGGCGCGCATGGCCGCATCGGCTGCCAACAGCAACTTGATCTTCTCCTCGGGGGCGACTGTGAAGGGGTAGATTACGACGGGGGTCTTGTAGGAACCGACGTGGACCTCCGGTGGGCCGAGCTCTGCGGCTCGGCCGTGCACGAGGGCGCTGGCACGAGCGATCGCGACGGCCTCTGCCGTCACGCGGTCCACTTCTTCCGCCACCAGGCGGTTGCTGCTCGAGAACCCCCAGGCGCCGTCCACAATTACCCGCACCCCGAACCCGTATGTCTCGTCAGCGGAGATCGACTCCACGATGCCGTTTTTGACGCCGATCGCCTGGCTCTCGCGGCCCACGATACGGACGTCGGCGTACGCTGCACCGCGCACTTGGGCCAGGTTCAGGGCACGGTCAATCAGGTTTCGCATGATCACCTCCCACGCTGGATTATCGGCATCTGTGGCAAGCCCTCGGAACTACTGAGCGGCTGAGCGCGAGGGTACTCTACCACACCTGCGATTTGTGATAGAATAAACGGGATAACAAAGGGCTTTTAAACACGAACGCCATGGGTTCTGGTAGGACCCCGGAGTTCGTGCGCAAAGGAGGATGAAGAATCTGACGATATTTTTACAATAATTGGGTATAAGCGTCAAGTAAGCTCGCTTACGATCCACCGTCGTGCCTTCCCCTGGTCTCCCGATGACCTTCCCCTGACTGAATCCCAACCGAATCCCGACCGAATGGCGGTTCACTGTACGGTTATGTGTGGCTTTAGCTTGTCAAACACCGTTTGCCCGATGCCTGCGACGCGCAACAGGTCCTCGGTCCGGCTATAGGGCCTCCCAGCGATGATTCTCTGCGCGAGAGCCGGGCCGATGCCGGGCAAGACATCTAGCTCTTGTGGTGTGGCAGTGTTGATATTTACGGGCGCCGGCGGCGCCTCCGCGGCGGCTGCGCCAGAGCCGGCAATGGCAGCAGGGGGCTGAGTGACGGGCGGCGGCGATTCGCCACCCCGCCGCGGCACGTAGACCTGCATGCCATCAGTCAAAGGCAAGGCTTTGTTGAGACGGTCCATTTCGGCATCGGACGCAGGACCGCCGGCAGCCGCGATGGCGTCCGCGACGATGCTGCCGGGCGTAAGCCGGTAAACGGCGGGGTTTTGGACTGCGCCCGCAACATCCACACGCAACGGCGCGGGTGTGGCAGAAGGCGTGGCAGGCGGCCGGGGTTGCGCGCTGGGCGAGGGCGGCAGGAGGATTTCGACCGGCTGCGTGGCAGGCCGGCGCAGGAACAACGCCGTTACGCCCAGTACTACCAACCAGACTAACGAAAGGGCAAGGTAACCACGTAACGAGGCTCCTCGCCTGGAAGATGCCATAGCACTCCCTCGTGGCTATGCAATGTGCCCGGCCTCGTCACGGGCAAAGGAGCTTGAGCGCCTGGCCCGCCGCAGCCCCCGCGCGGCAGTGCTGTGCGAAGAACTGTGGAAGGCCAGGCGCCGGGGCAAGCTATTTCTGACCGTCCGTCGGGATCTCCATCGGCGCTTTCGATTGGGCCCACCAGGCCAGGGCCTTCAATAGCTCGATCGGAACCGGGAAGATGATGGTCGAGTTTTTCTCGGCCGCGATCTCCGTCAGGGTCTGCAGGTAACGTAGTTGGATCGTGGCCGGTTCCTGCCCGATGATGCGCGCCGCGGCGCCGAGCTGCTGGGAAGCGGCGAACTCGCCTTCGGCATGGATGATCTTGGCGCGCTTCTCGCGTTCCGCCTCGGCCTGGCGGGCCATGGCACGCTTGAGCGAATCGGGCAACTCCACGTCCTTCACCTCGACGATGCTGACCTTGATGCCCCACGGCTCCGTCTGCTCGTCGATGATCTTCTGGAGCTTCTGATTGATCTCATCCCGGTGGATCAGCAACTCGTCCAGGTCCGACTGGCCCAGCACGGAGCGCAGGCTGGTCTGCGCGATCTGGAAGGTGGCCCGCCGGAAGTCTTCGACGGCGACAATGGCCCTTTCGGGATCGACAATCCGGAAGTAAGCCACCGCGTTGACCTTGACCGTAACGTTGTCCTTGGTAATCGCTTCCTGGGAGGGGATATCCAGGGTCACGACACGCAAGTCCACCTTGACCATGCGGTCGACGAGGGGGATGATAAAGAACAGGCCGGGCCCTTTAGCGCCGACCAGCCGGCCGAGGCGAAAAATGACGCCTCGCTCGTACTCCGCGACGATCTTGATCGCGGAACTGGCCACAAACACTATGGCGAGGATGATCAGACCAAAACTAACGATGCTGTCCATGCTTGTCTCCTTCGACCTCTGCGAAACTTCCGATATTGAGACATATTATACCATGACGCGCAAATTTGGCGGCCTCTGTAGTTATCCACAGACCGCCCCGGTTATCCACAGGAAAGAGCCAATTCATCCACAAGCGCCCGGGGTGTAAGACCGCGTTGTCTACCTGGTCCTGACCGGCAAGTACAGTTTCTCGCGCAGTTCGGTCACCTGCCGCCGCAACTCGGGATCAGCTTCAATGTCAGTCGCGACGCGGTCGAAGCCGTGGATCACGGTGGTGTGGTCGCGGCCGCCGAGCACGGCGCCGATCTGCGGCAGCGACGCGCCCGTCTCTTCGCGCATCACGTACATGACCATCTGACGTTGCAGGGCGATCTTGGCGCTACGCGCCCGCCCGGTCAGGTCGGCGATCGAAATGCCAAAATAGGCGGCCGCGACCTCCAGAATCGCTTCCAGGCTGAGCTTGCTTTGCGCGGGGGCCAGATAGGCAAGGGCGTCTTCAACCAGGCCGGTGTTCAGCGAACGTTTCATAAGCTGGGCGTGGGCCAGGACGCGGGTCAACGCCCCTTCCAGGTCACGGATGTTGCGATGAGCGCGTTGCGCGATCAGCGCCAGCACGTCGTTGGGGACCTGCTCGCCAAGCGAGGCAGCCTTGGATTGCAGGATCGCAATGCGGGTCTCGAGGTTGGGTAGTTGGATATCGGCGATCATGCCCCAGCCAAAGCGGGAGCGCAAGCGTTCTTCCAGGGTGGAAATGGCCTGCGGGGGGCGGTCGCTGATCATCACGATTTGGCGGTTGGCTGCGTACAGCGTATTGAAGGTGTGGAAAAACTCCTCCTGAGTCTGCTCCTTGCCGGCTATGAAATGAATATCGTCGATCAGCAGCACGTCCAGCGTGCGGTACTTGGCGCGGAATTGGTCCGTTGACTGAGTGCGGATGGCGCAAACCAGGTCGTTGGTGAAGTCCTCGGACGAGACATAGAGCACCTGCAACCCGCTATTCACCGCGGCATGGCCTATTGCTTGCAGCAGATGTGTCTTGCCCAGGCCGACGCCCCCGTAGAGGAACAATGGGTTATAGGCGCGGCCCGGCCGCTCGGCCACCGACATTGCAACGGCGTGAGCCATACGGTTGGATGGACCGACCACGAAGTTTTCGAAAGTGTAGCGATGGTTCATAGTCGGTCGCTCGCTCACCGGCATCTTGATCCCAGAAATGTCTACCTTCCGCTGAGCATCGGTATCCGCCTGGCTATCGGCGGGCAGGTTGTCCACCCGGTCGTTACCCATTTCTCGGCTGTCTGAACCCGGGTGGTCGGCGAAATCGGCAGACGAGCCGTCTTGCCCCCATGCGTCCACCTGGCGGGATTTGTCCATCTCTAACAGGGGACCGCCGGCAGGCTCTGGTGATTCGACGAGCGGCACAGATCGCACCACGAATGTCACATCTACGGCGCGGCCCACTATGCCGCTCAGGGTCCGCTTGATCAGCGGCCGCAAGCGCATGGAGAGCCAATCCTTGGCATAGGCATTCGGAACACCGATCACAAACGCGCCGTCCTCGTGCGCCATGTAGACGCTGTCGCGCACCCAGGTTTCGTAGGTGCTCTTGCTCATCTGCAGGCGCAGTTGGCTGCGGGCCACCTCCCAGGCTTCCTTCGGCGGCAGCGCACCCGGCATATCGGCAACGTACACGTTATTCATCCTTATTCTCGCCGGCCGGAGTGCTGTTGCATCCCTGTCAGGAGGCCCAGCCCAGCCGGCGTTCGAGGACGCAAAAACCACCGTGGCGTAGACGCGCCACTAATTGGCGTGAAACCTCAATTGCTACTAACCGTTCACCCAGTTCGCCCAGTGCACTTCCGTGGCTGCGGACCATCGAGTTCAAACACCCTGGCACCATCGCCAGCCATTTGCAGCGCCGTCAGCCAAGGGCGCAACGACGGCCTACGACCGTCATCAGGAGATGTGGAGGATTCTGGCCTCCGGGCCAGAAAAGAAACCGATTTCGTCATGCCGTTTTGCCGGCAGAATTCACTTCTCTAGCGGATTCTAGCAGCACTCCCCCCGGCCGTACAGGCGCCAGTTGCCGGAGAACTGCGCCCGGGCTCTGAGCTTATGTAGAACGGCCGCATGACGCACTGCTGTTCTACGCGACCGGTCGTGGTGTGTCGGCGCAGGACCACAGCCCGCTCGTATTGCAGTGAATATTTGTCACGAACCTTAAATTTCTGCGCGGCACATTTCTCTTAAGGATTGTTATGAAAAGCTTCGAAGAATGTCCATAAAGGTCCCATCGTCTCCTGCAGCCGGTCGCCGAGCGCCTTCCCACGGGTAGTGGTGACGTCGTCCTCGTTCTCGAAGACCGCGCGCTTCAGATAGTCGATGATCTCGCTTTTGCCGGCGGCCGGACGGGCGATCAGGAACAGGACCGGGAAAGCGCCAGTGATGGTTGCCATGGGGTCGCCAGTATAGCACCACCTCGCGGCCCCGGCCAAACCCAACGCCAGGCTTTTTCGTCAGGGGTGCAATCTCGCATCGCGCTCGCAGCCGCCGTTTAATGCAGGATTTAGCTGCAGTTTTAATTCTAATCAATTGGGTTGCGTCAATTTTACAAAATGAACGACTTGCGTAATAATACTGATATGCGTGAATGAGGCTACGTAGAAAGTACGGGAGTCCCCCAGCTGGCCGCCTGTGACTTTGTACGGATTGCTACTTGCGTTTTCCCCAGGGGCGTGGTAGAATAATGATAATAATATTAGAGTGATAAGTATTTAAGAATTGATAGAGATTGCCAGCCGTGATAAGATTCTTATATCAGTGACAAGGATGGGCGGCGACCCGATCGGGCTTGTTTGCAGTGGTAGCTTCAGGCCAAATCAGGGCTCCGGGCCGCACAAGGAGGAGAATATGCAGACAGTCCGCAATCACATCGTCGAGATCTTGAAGGAGAACGGCACGGCTACCGTTGCGGAACTGGCCGGGAAGCTAGGCATGGCTCAGGTTTCCGTGCGCCATCACCTGGACATCCTGGTCGGTGAGGACCTTGTGGAGTCTGCCGGGGTGCGGCGGCGCAATGGCGCCGGACGCCCGAGCCAGGTCTATTCCTTGACGCAGCAGGCGTCCAAGCTTTTCCCCCAGCGCCACCAAGTGCTGGCGAACGAGATGCTGTCCGCCATGAAGAGATTGCTGCCGGCCAAGGAGCTCGAGGGAGTGCTGCTGCGCCTGGCCGACAAGACGGTCCAGGACGCTCCTCTCGCCAGGCCGGACCAGGCTGTCGAGGACCGGTTGAACCAGGTCGCAGAGTTTCTGAGCGGCAAGGGTTACACGGCGCGTTGGGAAGTGACTGACGGCTACTATCGCATTTTCACTTGCAACTGCCCGTATTCCGGTGTTTCGGAGCAGAACCCCGAGCTGTGTGAGATGGACCGCACGATGATGCAGCGCCTGGTGCCCGAAGGGGTGCGTCGAGAGTCTCGGATCGTAGACGGCTCTCCCCGCTGTGCTTATGTGCTGCTGCTCCAGCCGGCGGCGCATTCCGAGAAGGCCTAAAACCAAAGAGAATTCGATGTCCTTCATCACCCTGGTTGATCGCCCGGGCGCGATGTATGATTCCTATGGGCGGCACCTGCATTATCTGCGCGTTTCGCTGACTGACGCCTGTAATCTGCGCTGCGTGTATTGCATGCCCGAGGACATGGTCTTTCGCAAGCAGGCGAGCCTCCTGCAATACGAGGAACTGCTGCTGCTTGTGCGGGTGGCGGCCAGCCTGGGGGTGGACAAAATCCGCCTGACGGGGGGCGAGCCCACCGTACGCCGCGGCGTGGTGGATTTGGTGCGCGGGATCAAGTCGGTACCGGGCATCCGGCGGCTTACGATGACCACCAACGGCGTCCGCCTGGCTGAGTTGGCTGCTCCCCTGGCGGAGGCGGGCCTGGACCAGGTAAACATCAGTATTGATTCGTTGGATCCCGCGAGATTTCGCCAGATTACCCGGCGCGGCGACCTGGAAGATGTCTGGCAGGGACTGATTGCGGCGGAAGCAGCCGGGCTTGAGCCGATCAAGATCAATTGCGTCGTCACGCGCGGTTTCAACGACGGGGACGTGGTCGACCTGGCCCGTCTCACCTTTGAGCATCCCTGGGATGTGCGTTTCATCGAACTGATGCCTTTCGGCAAGGTGTCGGACTTTCAGCACAGCCAGGTGGTCCCGTCGACTGAAACGCGTGCCCGCATTGAAGTGGCGTTTGGTCCGTTGATTGCCATGCCCGGCTGGGATGGACATGACCCCGCCAGACCGTATGGGTTGCCGGGCGCGCAGGGCCGTCTCGGTTTCATCAGCAGCGTGAGCGAGCCATTCTGCGAAGGTTGCACCCGGCTGCGCTTGACAGCCGATGGTAAACTACGTTTATGTTTGTTGCGGGATGACGAGGCTGACTTGCTGACCCCATTGCGCGCGGGCGCCGATTTCGCGACATTGCGCCAACTGATGGCGGATGCGGCGTACCACAAACCATGGGGCCACCGCCTGGAGACCGAGGAGATCCCGCTATCGCGTGAGATGAGCCAAATCGGTGGCTGATTGACTTCTGGAGGATTTCGATGACCGTTACGACCGTAGAAGAGGCGGCGTCCGAGGTGCAGGCGCCGGTAATTACGTTGACCCAGTCGGCAGCTGAAAAGTTGCAGGGTCTCATGCAAGAGAAGGGCTTGGGCGATGCCTACAGCCTGCGCGTTTTCGTGGGCGGAGGCGGCTGCTCCGGTTTTCAGTACGGCATGACCTTCGACAACAACCCGCGCGACGTTGATATTGTGTTTGCCGAACATGGTCTGCGCGTGATCGTAGATCCGCGCAGCCTCCCGTACATTGTGGGCGCGAACATCGACTACGAAGACAGCCTGATGGGCGGCGGCTTCCACATCGAGAATCCCAACGCCGTCTCAAGCTGTGGCTGCGGCAACTCCTTCCGCACGAAGGATGACGCCGGTGGCGGCGGCTGCGAGTCCAGTCATTAAGTTGAAGCGCTGATCGGTTGCAGGTTGAGGGTGATCCTTCAACCTGCAACTTTTTCGCGCCGCCTTGTTCAGCGAGGAGGGGTCGATGATCAGCCGCCAGGACCTGCGCAGAGTCGGCGACTACCTGTACGAGATTCCTCAAACCTTCCGGCATGACATGCGCGTGTCTGCCCACTTCTACGCCGACGACCAGATCCTTTCCAAAGCCCTTGAAGATCGCTCTCTCGAACAGTTAGTCAATACCACTACTCTGCCTGGGGTAATGCCGCCGGCAATGGCCATGCCGGACATTCATCAGGGCTACGGTTTCCCCATCGGCGGTGTGGTGGCGACGCGTTTGCCCGGTGGAGTTATCTCGCCCGGTGGGGTTGGGTACGATATCAATTGTGGTGTCAGGTTGCTGGCGGCGCACATCACGGCAGACGAGGTGCGCCCTTACCTGGCGGAGCTGGCGAACGCGCTCTACGAACGCTTGCCCAGTGGGGTGGGCGTCAAAGGGCACTTGCACGTCAATAAGTCCGAACTGGACCGCATCCTGGCCGAGGGCAGCGGATGGGCGCTGCGTGAAGGCTATGCGCGAAGCGACGACGTGGAGCATACCGAGGAGCGCGGCCACATGGCCGGGGCCGACCCGGAGAGGGTCAGCAAGGGCGCCAAGGAACGCGGGACGGACCAGGTGGGGACGCTTGGCTCGGGCAACCACTTCGCCGAGATCGACGTCGTAAGCAAGATCTTTGACGTAGAGGCGGCCGAAGCGTTTGGCTTGCATGCAGGGCAGGTCACCTTCCAGATTCACTGCGGTAGCCGTGGGTTGGGACATCAGGTGGCGACAGACTACATCCAGGAGTTCCAACCGGCCAGCAAGCGTTACGGTTTTCAACTGCCCGATCGTGAGTTAGTCTGCGCGCCGCTCGATTCACCCGAGGGGCGCAACTACCTGGCAGCCATGAACTGTGCGGCCAACTATGCCTGGGCTAACCGGCAGGTGCTGAGCTATCGGGCGCGCGAGGCCTTTGAGGAAGTGTTGCGGGGCCGCGTGGCCGATCCGGACCTGTTCCTGGTTTACGACGTGGCTCACAATATGGCCAAGGTCGAGCAACACCGGATAGGAGGCCAGGATACTTCGCTGTGTGTCCACCGCAAGGGCGCCACGCGCGCGTTTGGGCCGGGCAATCCAGCCGTGCCGGCAGACTATCGTGCCATCGGCCAACCGGTTCTGGTGCCCGGCAGTATGGGCACTGCTTCCTACGTCCTGTCTGGAACCACGGCGAGTATGGAGCGCACCTTTGGCTCGTGCTGCCACGGAGCAGGGCGAGTGCTGAGCCGCTCGGAAGCGAAGCGCCAGGTGCGCGGCGAACAGCTATGCGAGGAGCTAGAGCACGCCGGCATTCTGATCCGGGCGGGCAGCATGTCTGGCCTGGCAGAAGAGGCGCCGCTGGCGTATAAAGACGTCGACCGGGTGGTGGCTGTGGTGGCGGCCGCGGGTATTGCCCGCATCGTGGCCCGATTGCAGCCGTTAGTCGTCATCAAGGGTTGACCCTCCGGCGTTCGTTGGTCCCAGGAACTCCCTTTTGCGCGCATAACGCTTCGCTAGTGTAATTTTTAGCATAAAACCCAGCGATTCCCGCTTCAAATTGACACCATGGGCACAGTGCCCTATAATCCGGGAGCGCAGGCCTGGCAGGTCTTCCGGTAGATACGTAGAGCCGGAAGTAGCCAGGTCTTTCAAGCAGGTGAGGAGGAAGCCTACCTTTGCGCGTTCTTTTCGTGGCACAGGAAATCAGCTACGAGCCGCAAGGCATCATGTCTATGTCCGCCGTGCTGAAGAAGGCCGGCCACGAAGTGGCGCTAACGGTGGCGTCGCGAGAGGACCCGACGGCGTATGCCAGGGCCTATGATCCGGACATACTGGGTTATAGCGTGATGACCGGTTCGCAACGCGGCTACCTTGAGCTGAACCTTCGCATACGCGGGGCCCTCAACCCGTTGCGGGTGGCTGCCCAGAAGCCGCCGGTGCTCTCCGTGTTCGGCGGTCAGCACCCCACTTTTTTCCCAGACATGATAGATGAGCCCGGTGTGGATGGCGTTTGCCTTGGAGAGGGCGAAGAGGCCTTGCTGGACCTGGCCAACGAGTTGGCGCGGGCACACACGGACGGCGCCGCGTCCTGGCAGTTCCGCTTAAACATTCCCAACTGGTGGTTCAAGGTCAACGGCGAGGTCACCAAGAATGCGGTGCGCGCCTTGATCCACAACCTCTCAGAATTGCCGCAGTCTGACCGAGCTTTGATCTACGACAAAGTACCCAGCGTGGCCGGCAGCGGGATCAAGCATTTCATGAGCTCGCGCGGCTGCCCTTACAACTGCACCTACTGCTTCAACCATGCTTATTACCAGCTTTATCAACACGAGCGGCGCGGCTATCAGCGCACCGTCGATGACGTGATTGACGAAGTCAAGATGGTGAGGGCACGCTGGCCGCTGGAGCAGGTGATTTTCGTCGACGATCTGTTCATCCTGCGGAACGAGTGGCTCGAGGAGCTGGCCGTGAAATGGCCGGCGCAGGTGGGCTTGCCTTTCTTCTGCAACGTGCGCGCGAACATGCTGGTCAAGGACCCGCATAAGGTGGAGCTGCTGAAACGCGCCGGGTGCTGTACGGTAAGCATGGGCATCGAGACGGCGAGCGATCGCATCCGCGTGGATCTGCTCAAGCGACGTATGTCGTGCGAGGAGATCGTCCAGGCGGGGAGGTTGGTGCGCGGCGCGGGTATGCACCTGACGGCCACGAATATCCTGGGGCTGCCCACCAGCACCATCGAAGACGAGCTGGACACTATGCGCCTCAATGCGCAGGCCCAGGTCAGTTACGCATACACCTTCCTCTTCCAACCCTATCCGGGCACCGAACTGGCCCAGTATGCTCAGGACCATGATTTGATGGTCGGCTCGTTCGACGATATCAGCGAGATCGCCTGGGATCACTCCATTCTGGTCTTTGAGAGCGAAGAAGCCAAGTCTCAGGTGGAGCACCTGCAGCGGTTGTTTGCCATCGGCGTTGAGTGGCCCTGGCTGGAACCGGCCATCCGCCGGATGATCAAGCTGCCGCACTATCGCGTCATCGATGTCCTCTTCTGGTGGGTCCACAAGCTACATAAAGGATTCGCCATCTATACCCGGGTCCACCCGGTAAAACCCAGCCCGCGTGAATTGCTGAAGACTGCACGACATTTCATGCGCATCAAGAGCTGATGGTAAATCTGGAGATCGGATTTCCAGATTTCTGGAGGTATCCTTGCGAGTTGCCTTAATCAATCCCATGTTCCGTCTACCGATCGATACCCGTACCACACCGCATATGGGCCTGGCCTACCTGGCCGCCGTGTCGGAACGGCGCGGGGATGAAGTGCGCATCTACGACGCGGACATTGAGGAGCAGCCGCTAGCTGACTTCCTGCGCGAGTTTCGCCCACACCTGGTGGGCATCACGGCCAATACACCCCAAGTAATGCAGGCGTGGTGCACAGCGACGGCAGTCAAGCACGAGCTCGATGTGCCGGTTGTGCTGGGTGGGCCGCACGTGAGCGTGACGCCAGAGGACCTGGATTTCGAATCGCTGCGGCAGCCCGCGGTCGACATGGTGGTGCGTGGCGAGGGCGAAGGCCCGTGGGTTGAGATCCTTGACCGGGTCGAGTCCTTCCTGTGCGATCAGCCGTCCTTCACCAGCCGAGCGCTTATGGACCCGGCGCACGTTATCTTTCGTGACGTGCTCGGCCTTAGCTACAAGACCGCCGATGGCGAGCTGCACCGCAACGCGGATGCTGTGCCCCTGACCGACCTGGACGGCCTGCCCTGGCCGGCCTACCATTTGTTCAAGATGGACCGCTACACCAATCTGCAGCCCGCCACCGACGCGGTGGATGGCTCGCGCAGTTTCTCGATCCTCACCAGCCGGGGATGCCCGTACCGCTGCACCTTCTGCTCGCAGAGCATCATGCCCATCAAGTGGCGGGCCCGTTCGCCCGAGAGCGTACTGGCCGAGTGGTCACATCTGGTGAAAGAACGGGGCGCGCTGGAGATTGGCGTGCTGGACGACAGCGCTAACATCCGCAAACCACGGTTGCACCAGCTCTCCGACTTGCTGATCGCAAACGGGCTCAACCACGTGCCCTGGATTTTCGTTAACGGCATCCGCGCCAACCTGGCCGATCTCGATCTGCTGAAGAAACTGAAGGCGGCGGGCCTCAAACGGACGGCCTTCGGCGTGGAGACGGGTGATCCGGAGATGATCGTGCGCGTGAATAAGCACGAGGACCATGACACCATCCGGCAGGCGTTCCGCAACGCCAAACTGGCCGGGATCGAGACCATAGGCTTCTTCATCATCGGTTTGCCGGGTGACACGCGTGATTCGATGCAGCGCACGATCGATTTTGCCATCGAGATTGACCCGATGATCGCCAACTTCAGCATGATGACGCCCTACCCCGGCACAATGGTCTACGAGGAAGTAAAGCGGAACGGTCGCTTCCTGATGAAGAGCTGGGAGGACTACGTTTTCTTCGATCAGAAGGCACGCTATGAGATGGGTGATCTTACCGCCGAGCTGACGGAAGAGATGTACCGGCGGGCTTACCGCCAGTTCTATTGGCGGCCGAAGTACATCTTGCGCACCGTGCGTCGCAAGGACTTCTGGCTTAACTTTGGGCGCAATGCTCGGTTGGCCTGGCGAACTGTCGTCCCACGCAAAGAGAAAACGGAACTGCGGCGGGCGATGGAAGCGTCTGTATAGCGTTGGCATGGCGCCCTTCTGAGGAAGCATCTGATGAAAACCATACTGATCTATCCGGGCATTGCCGGACGCGGCTTCAATTGTCTCAGCCAGGGCATGGACGCCGGCTGGGTTTCGCACGGGTTGGGCAGCATCAGCGCGGCGGCGAAAGCAGACGGCTTTGAGGTTGACCTGATCGATCTGCGCGCGCTGACGGGCTGGGACCACTTCCGCGCTGAATTCGCGCGCCGTGCGCCCGACGTGATCGGCCTGACCATGATGTCCGTGGATTACAATCCGGTCAAACAGGCCCTGGCCATCGCGCGCGAGGTAAAGCCGGACGTGGTCACGATCGTCGGCGGCCCGCACGTAACGCTAGCCCTCGAAGACAGCCTGCGCATCCCGAACGTGGACTACATGGTGACCAACGAGGGCGAAGTGAGCTTCCCCAGGCTGTTGCGCGCCATCAGCGAGGGCAGGCGCCCGGCCGAAAAAGTGATCTACGGCGAAACACCGGATCTCGATCAGATCCCGTTTATCGACCGCAGCCTGTTCCTGGACGAATGGCGCAAATGGGGTTACACCCTCAACAGCCCGGAAGTGCCCTTTGTCGCGGAACTGCCGGGTCCGTTCGTCACGATCATCGCCGGGCGGGGCTGCGCGTACAACTGCTCTTTCTGCAAACCGGGTGAGGACCACATCTTTGGCAAGCGGGTACGGCGGCGCAGCGTGGACAATGTGATCCAGGAACTGCGCGAGCTGCGCGAGCGCTACCATTTCGCGAGTTTTATGTTCCATGACGATTGCCTGGCCGAGGATCGCCGCTGGGTGAAGGAGTTCTGCGAGAAGTACAAGGCGGAGGGTTTCACTCAGCCTTTCTTTTGCCAGTCACGGGCCGATCTGGTCGTCCGGCACGAGGATATAGTGGCGCTGATGCGGGAGGCGGGCCTGGCCGGCTACTTCATCGGCTTCGAAAGCGGCAACCAACGCATCCTGAACTTCCTGCGTAAGGGCACGACCGTCGAGCGCAACCTGGAGGCCGGTCGGGTCTGCCGCAAGCACGGCCTGGCAATCTGGGCCAACTACATGCTGGGCATACCCACCGAGACCAAAGAAGAGGTCATGGACACCGTCAACATGATTCGGGAGATTGACCCGGACTATTATAGCCCAGCCTTCTTCACCCCGCACCCGGGCACCGATCTCTACGATTACTGCGTCGAGAATGACTTGAGCTTGATCCAGGACTACGACAGCTACCGGCGCAACCCGACTGAACCCAAGATCAAGGGCCAGGATTACGAGTTCCTGAGCTGGGCGCGTGATCACAGCCAGAAGCGCAAGCCCAGCAACCGTGCACGGCGCGCGGCCCGGACCTTCGTACGCAAATATGGCAATCCTGCCAACTACTTGCGCAAGATCCGCAAGCTGACCGGCACCTACCGGGAAGAGCCGGCGCTGACGGGCTCGCTGCCTGACGGCGGGCAGATGGCAAAGGGGTCAAAGGAGCAGTACTCTTCGGGCCTGTAGAGGATATTTACTATGCGAGTATTACTAGCCAGTCCTGAATCCTACGTGTGGTCGACGCGCAAACACATCCCCCTTGGGCTCGGCTATCTGGCGTCTGTTTTGCGCGAGCATGGCCACGCCGTGGCAATCTACGATGCGGCGATTGAGGATGAACAACTGGAGACGGTGGTGCGGCGAGGCGGCTATGAGTTGCTCGGCATCACCGCGCCGACCCCGTTGATCCTCGATGCCTGGAAAATGGCCAAAGAGGGCAAGCGCCTGGGCATGACCACGGTGCTGGGCGGGCCGCACATGACGCTCCTGCCCGAAGAATCGTTGGGGCAGGAGCATCCCGAAGTAGACTATGCCATCAAGGGCGAGGCCGAAGAGAGCATCATCGAGTTTGTGGATGCCCTGGAGGGACGCGGCTCGCTGGAGGATGTGCACGGGTTGTACTGGCGGCGCAACGGCGAAATAGTGGTCAACCAGCCGTCGCGCCTGGTGCCCAACCTCGATAATATCGCTTATCCGGCCCACGACCTGTACAAGATCACGCGTTATACCAACTTGCAGCCACTGACCGACGGGTTACAGAGGAACGCCCGGGCCTACACCATTGTAACCAGCCGAGGCTGTCCTTATAAGTGCACCTACTGCTCCAAGCCGATCACCGGTAACACCTGGCGGCCGCGTTCGGTAGCCAATGTCATCGGCGAGTGGCGCTGGCTGGTGAAGGACCTGCGGGCGACGGAGATCGGGTTGACCGACGACATCTGGAACCTCAAGCTGGACCGGGCCAAGGACCTGTGCCGGGCACTGATCGACAACGGGCTTAACACAGTGCCCTGGGTGACCATCCATGGCATGAAGGTCAACCACGCCGATGCCGAACTGTTTCAACTGATGAAAGCTGCTGGCTGTAAGCGGGTGGGCTTCGGCGTAGAAAGCGGCGATCCCCAGATCCTGCGTGACGTGATCAAGAAGGGACAGACCCTGGACATGGTGCGCAATGCCTTCCGTTGGGCGCACGCGGCCGGGCTACAGACGATGGGTTTCTTTATCTTCGGCATGCCACACGAGACCGAAGAGACCATGGAGAAAACCATCCGTTTCGCACTGGAGCTGGACCCCGACCTTGCCACCTTCATGTTGGCCACCCCTTACCCTGGAACGGAACTGTACAGGGAGATCAAGCAGGCTGGCCAGGTGTTTGCCGATAGCTGGGAGGACTTCGCCATCTACCAGGACAAGCCGTTGTTCAGCCTGCCGGACTACGATCCGGATGTCGTGGTGCGCAAGTGGCGAGACGCTTACCGGCGCTTCTATCTATACCGGCCCAAGCGGGTGTGGCAGAAGGTCTCTCAGAAGAGCTTCTGGACTGAACTGCCCAGCACCGTGGCCAATGTGCGCCGTTTCTTCATCCCCGCCAAGCGCGCCTCGTCCTGATCCGATCTATAGCGTCACTGCGTTTGGAGCTGATTAGTGCATCTTTTGTTGATCGTCCGCCAGATCGATAACGAACCGCAAGGTATACTGCTGATTTCCAGCGTACTGAAGCAAGCGGGTCATCGGACCAGCCTGGTTGTCGCAACCGAGGAAGATCCGCTTGTGGCAGTGCGACGACTCCGGCCCGATGTCGTTGGATACACAGTGTATACGGGGATGCACGGCTACTATCTGGAGCTGAACCGGCAGATCAAGGCGGAAATGCCCGTCTTCTCGATCTTCGGCGGCCCGCACCCGACCTTCTTCTCCGAGATGATAAACGAATCAGGTGTAGACGCTATCTGCATCGGGGAGGGCGAGTACGCGACCGTTGACTTGCTCAACGCGCTGCAGGCCGGCGGCGATATCCGTCATATCCCTAACTGGCACGTCAAGGTGGACGGCCAGGTCTACTGCAACGACCCGCGACCGCTGCTGGATGAATCCGAGCTGGATGCCCTACCGTTCCCCGACCGGCAGCTATTATACGAGGCCCACCCGGCCAGCCTGCGCACACGCATCCGACCCATCATCACCGGGCGCGGCTGTCCCTACGACTGTTCGTTCTGCTTCAACAAGGCGTATGCTGACCTGTATGCGGGCGCCAAGCGCACACGCCAGCGCAGCCCCAGGCGTGTGTTAGAAGAGATCCGGTCCGTGCGGGATTGTTACGGGCTCGACTTCATCACCTTCATGGACGACACGTTCATCCTGAACCGCAAGTGGTTGCGCGAGTTCCTGCCCTTGTACGTCCAGGAGATAGGCATCCGCTGGTGGTGCCAGGTGCGCGCTAACCTGATCAACGAAGACATGGCACGCATGTTGAAGGAGGGCGACTGCGTCAGCGTTAGCTTCGGTGTGGAGGCGGGGAACGACCGGCTGCGCAACGAGATCTTGAACCGCCGTATGTCGCGCGAGCAGATCCTGCGTGCGTCTGAGCTTTTGCGCCAGAACGGCATTGCCTTTTCCACCAACAATATGTTGGGGCTGCCGACCGGCGGGCTGAGCGCCGATTTCGAGACACTGGACCTCAACATCCAGTGCCGGCCGGCTTACGCGAACGTGTTTCTTTTCCAACCCTACCCGAAGACGCAACTGGGCGAGCTGGCGTACCAGAGTGGCTTCATGGAAGGCTCATTTGATGATCTGAGTGGGTCCGTCAGCGATGACACGGTCGTGCGCTTCAGCAATGCGGCCGAGAAGCGGCAGATCGAGAACCTGCAAAAGCTTTTTGCCCTGACAGTGGCATTCCCCTGGCTACGTGGCATGACGCGCCAGTTGATCAAGCTTCCGGGCAATCCCCTCTTCTGGCTGATCTACAAGGTGTGGAAAGGCTACGCCATGAGCCGCCGCCTGTTCCCAATGCACATGACCGCCGGCGCCTATCTGCGTAGTGCGTTGAACTACATGCGTATCCGCAGCCAATAAGGATCGGCTTCATCGTTCGCCGTGGCCGGCTACACGCTCGGACCCGGGCAGCCGCAAGGGCGGCTACTGTATCCCATTCAGCCATTGATTGAATAGCGCCGTCAAGTCGCGGCCCGAGACCTCGCTGGCCAATGCCTGGAGGTCCTCTGGTCGCGCGATTTGCCAGCGATAGCGCTGCAGGTAAGCACGCAGGAACCGGTCGAATGCGTCGGGCCCCATTTCGTCGCGCAGGGTCGCAAAAAAGAGCGCGCCCTTGGCGTAAATCATCGTCTCATAGTTCCCTTGATTGTATTCAGGCACTGACCGGCCGATGGGCATGTCTCTCGGGGTGCCGGCTACCAGGCCGACCGGTGTTACCCAGCGCGAGCGGCGCAGCGAGTCGCCGACGGGCGGCCCGTAACGGTCGGCATAGTAGAAGTACGTGCTGAATTCGGTCAGCCCCTCGTCTTGCCAGGGCGCATCGATCTGGTCGCTGCCGACCTGGTTATACCACCATTGGTGTCCCACTTCATGCGCCACCCGGTTCTCCAGATCCTTCAGGAATGTGCTATAAGCCTGGCTGCCGATCAGGTTTAGGCCGGGAAATTCCTGGCCGCGGAAAGTGATCGGCGATTCCACGACAGACATTTCGCGGTAGGGATAGGGCCCGAAGTGGTCACTGTAGACTTGCAGGGCTGAGGCCGCGTCGAAGAGCGCCGTGCGGCCGGCATCGGCGTCTTCGGGGAAGAAGTACGAGCGGACGTGCGTGCCATAAGTATCGACTTCTTCGACCTGCCAGCGCGCGCTGAGAAGCAGCATGAACTCGCGCCCCGGACCCTGGACGTAGTGGTAGGTGACCAGCCCGGGACCGGCCATCCGCGCGCCAGTGGCGCTGCCGCTGCTAACCAGTACCTGCCCGACGGGCGCCACGACCGTGACCTGGTAAAACGCCGAGTCAAAGAAGCCAATGTCTCCTTGTGGATCGGGGATGTCGAGCACCCACTGGGATTCCCGGCGCGGGGCCAGGATGGGGTAGAAGTTGGCAAGGCTAAGAACATCTTCGCTGATGCCGAATAGTGTGTAGGCCTCGTCGCTGTGGCGCGAGAATTTGCCGGTGAAGTCGAGATGGATCAGCGCTATCTTCCCCGGCACCACGGGTGCGGGCAGCGACAGGTGCACCGCCGAATGGCTGGTGGTGTAAGCGTAATTCACGCTGATCCCGTCAAGCCGAGCATTGCTGACTTCCAGGCTGCCGTCTAGCTGGCGCAGGTTCGGAAAGAGGCGGAAGTATAGCTGGCTGATCGGGGTGTTGCTGACCGGGAGAGTGAGGTCAAGGCTGCCGGTGTAGGCCTGGGCCGGCGGATCGATGCGGACGGTGATACTATAAACGGGTATGGCATTCATCTGAACCGGTGGTAGGCTGAACGCCGGACTAAGGGCAGGCCGGTAAGCGGCCAGGGGATCGGGCCGCGGGGGAGCCAGCAGGGTGCAACCGGCCAGAAGAAGCATGGCCAGGCCCAGCCCCAGTCCCAGGCTGAGCAACCGGCGCAGTGTCTGCGACGCGTAGTGTGGCGAATCGGACATCGGGGAGTCTCCAGCGCGGCTAACGATACCTACAAAATTATAGCATAACATGCAGCCAGGGCGAAGAAAGCCAAATTGGCGCAACCCAGGCGGGATGCTATAATTGCGCTCCAGGAGATATCCGCATGTCCCTATCCATTGCCGAAGTCGAACATATCGCCGAGCTGGCCAAGCTAGGCCTGAGTGAAGAAGAGAAGGCTCTCTACCGCGAGCAATTGGACGCAATCCTCGACTATGCCGGCGTGCTCCAAAGGGTTGATACGTCAGCAATCCCTCCGACCGCGACCGTCCTGTCTCTGCGAAATGTGATGCGGCCTGACGAGGTCGAGCCGTCGATGGCGCGCGAGGATGTTTTGGCCAATGCGCCCGAGGCGTACGATGGCTCGTTTCGAGTGCGGGCCGTCCTGGACTCTGAAGGTTAAGCAGCTGATTCTCCTCGTCCTCGACCGATATTTGAAGGTGGGCCTATGATGCACGCAGGGACTGATGAGGGATTGTACGGGCTGACCATTCATGCCGCCGCCAAACTATTGCAGGCCGGCGAGATAACTGCCACTGAACTGACCCAGGCCGTGTTGGGGCGGATCTATGCGGTGGACAATGATGTCAAGGCCTATCTCGCCCTGACGCCGGAGACTGCCCTGGAACAGGCCATCGAAGCCGACAAGGCGCTTGCCATCGCGCGCGCAGCCGGCGAGCTGGACTTCCTGTCTCCCCTGACCGGCGTCCCGCTGGCTATTAAAGACGTCATCAGCGTGGAAGGCGTGCCGGCAACGGCGGGTTCGCGCATTCTCGAGGGTTATGTCCCCCCTTACCAATCCACTGCGGTAAACAAACTGCGCGCAGCCGGCGCGGTCATCTTAGGCAAGACCAATACCGACGAATTTGCCATGGGTTCCAGCACTGAGAACTAGGCTTATTTCACGACTCACAACCCCTGGGATCTCGAACGCGTGCCGGGTGGGTCGAGCGGTGGCAGCGCGGCGGCAGTGGTGGCAGGAGAATGCCTGGGGGCGCTCGGCAGCGATACGGGGGGAAGCGTCCGCCAGCCTGCGGCACTGTGCGGCATTGTGGGCATTAAGCCAACTTATGGGCGCGTCAGTCGCTATGGCCTGATCGCGTACGCTTCTTCATTGGACCAAATTGGGACTTTCGGCAAAGATGTGACGGATGCCGCGATCTTGTTAAATGGCATCGCAGGTTACGACAGGCGCGACAGCACGAGCGTAGATTTGCCGGTGCCGGACTACCGGGCTGCCCTGCAGCCCGGCGCCCGTCAGGCGGGACACCCCGGCAAGGGGTCTCTGCGTGGGTTGCGGGTCGGCGTGCCCAAGGAATACTTCATCAGCGGGATGCAGCCCGAGGTCGAGCTGGCGGTGCATCAGGCGATCGGGGTGCTGGGCCAACTGGGCGCGGAGGTGCGAGAGGTCAGCCTGCCGCACACCGACCTGGCCCTGCCCGTGTACTATATGATCGCACCGGCCGAAGCTTCGGCTAACCTGGCCCGTTATGACGGCATCCGCTACGGGCTTTCGGTTCCGGCGGGGACTCTCTGGGAGAGCTACCGCGACACACGCGGCCGGGGTTTCGGTCCCGAGGTCAAGCGGCGGATCATGTTAGGGACGTATGCGCTGAGTGCGGGTTACTACGACGCGTACTACTTGAAAGCGCAGCAAGTGCGGACCCTCATCAAGCAGGATTTTGAGGCGGCCCTGCTCGACGTTGACATCATCGCCTGTCCCACTACGCCGACCACGGCGTTCCGCATCGGCGAGAAGGTCAACGACCCGTTGAGCATGTACCTGTCAGACGTCTTTACCCTTTCGCTGAATCTGGCGGGCATGTGTGGGCTGTCGCTGCCCTGCGGGTTCGACACGGCGGGCTTGCCCATCGGGCTCCAATTGATGGCCGGCGCTTTCCGCGAGGAAACCGTGCTGCGCGCCGCCTACGTTTACGAACAGGCGACCGACTGGCATAAGCGCAGGCCAACCCTTTGAGGTGAATCGATGGCAGTTGAGGCATCACCGGGTGAGGTGCTATCCGCCTTTGTCTAGCGCATGCGGGCCGAGGGCCTGCCCGATGTCGCCATCCAAACATTTGAGCATTACTACGGGCAACTGCGCCAGGGCCAGACCGGCTTGATCCCAGAATCGGCCTTGCAGCCGATCGAGACGCTGCCGGATGCCGAAGCGTTCCCTGCCAGGCTGGCGGAAGCCGGCCGCGCTGCCTTGTCGCAAACTGTGCTCCTACAACTGAACGGTGGGCTGGGCACCAGCATGGGGCTGGATAAGGCCAAATCTTTGCTTATCGTCAAGGACGGCCTGTCATTTCTGGATATCATTGCCCTTCAGGCGCTGCACGGCAACGTGCCGTTGGTCTTGATGAACAGTTTCAGCACCCGCAAGGACACTCTCAGCACGTTGCAGCGTTACCCGGGCCTGTGGAACAACATCCCGCTGGACTTCGTGCAGCACCGCTTTCCGAAGATCTCGCAGGCCGGCCTGAGCCCGGCGACGTGGCCGGCGAACAAGGACCTGGAGTGGTATCCGCCGGGACATGGCGATATTTATCCGGCTCTGCTGACCAGCGGCATCCTGGACACCTTGTTGGAGGCCGGCTACCGCTACGCATTTGTCTCTAATGCGGATAACCTGGGGGCGGTGATCGAGCCGGCCATTTTGGGCTATCTGGTCGAGAACCACCTGCCATTCATGATGGAAGCCGCCGACCGTACAGTAGCCGATTGCAAAGGCGGCCATGTGGGCCGGCTGTTGAACGGGCAACTGATCCTGCGCGAATCCACTCAGTGCCCGGCGGAGGAAATGGCGGACTTTCAGGACATCGAGCGCCACAGGTACTTCAATACCAACAACCTCTGGCTGGATCTCACAGCGCTCAAGGATCGATTGGAGGCGCGGGGGCACATCCTGGGATTACCGATGATCGTGAACCGGAAGACTGTCGACCCACGTGATGGCGCTTCGACCCCGGTCTACCAATTGGAGACTGCGATGGGCAGCGCGATCGCGGTCTTTCCTGGGGCGCGCTCCATCCGTGTCCCGCGCAGCCGTTTCGCGCCGGTCAAGACTACGGACGATCTCCTGGCGGTCCGTTCGGACGCCTATGTCTTGACGGACGAATACCGGGTGGCGCCGAACCCCGCGCGCAAGCTGGGGCAGTTGGCGGTTTCGCTGGATCCCAGGTACTACCGGCTGATTGACTGGATGGAGCAGCGTTTCCCCTATGGGCCGCCACATCTGTTGGAGTGTGAACGGCTGAGTGTGAAGGGAGATATTTGCTTCGGTAGAGACGTGGTGCTGAAGGGCGCCGTGGAACTGGTCAACGACACGGGGCGCCAGCTCCGGATCGAGGACGGCGCGCTTATCGAGGGATCGAAGGGCTAGCCTGTTCCGCCATGGAGGCGGGCTGACCACGAAGGAGTATTAGCATGGCTGATCGCATTTCGCAGCGGGTCGCAGTGGTGCCGCCGTCAGGCATACGCAAGTTCTTTGACATTGCGGCCACGATGGCGGACGTTATCTCGCTGGGTATCGGCGAACCGGATTTTGTGACGCCGGACGTGATCCGGCAGGCCGGCATAGCCTCGCTGCAGCGCGGCGAGACGCGCTATACGTCCAACTCAGGCATCCTCGAGCTGCGACAGGCCCTCTCGGCGAAGTGGGCCGGGTTGTACGGTGTCCAGTACGACCCGGAGGCCGAGATCCTGATGACGGTGGGCGGCTCCGAGGCGCTCTACCTGGCCCTCACGGCGATCCTCAACCCGGGCGATGAGGTGATCGTTTCCGAGCCATGCTTCGTGTCGTACGAGGCGGAGGTGATCTTTGCCGGCGGAGTGCCGGTGCCCATCGCCACCAACGTGGCGACCACCTTTCAGGTGACGGGCGCGCAGATCGAGTCGGCGGTGACCTCCCGCACCAAGGCCATTCTGATCAGCTATCCCAATAACCCGACCGGGGCGGTGCTGGACAAGGTGCGCATGCTCGAGATCGCCGAAGTCGCCGCGCGCCATGACTTGCTCGTGATCTCCGATGAGATCTACGACCGGCTGGTATACGCGGCGCCGCACATCACCTTCAGCAGTCTGCCCGGCATGCGCGACCGCACCGTGGTCGTCGGCGGTTTCTCCAAGGACTATGCCATGACCGGCTGGCGGCTGGGCTTTGCGCTCGGTCCGGCTGACATACTGGGTGCAATGCGCAAAGTGCACCAGTACACGATCATGTCGGCGCCCACTACCGGACAGGTAGCAGCTATCACCGGCCTGAGGGATCCGGCTGCCGAGGAAGCGGTGCTGGCGATGCGCGAATCTTACGATGTGCGGCGCAAGCTGTTGGTGAGTGGGCTGAACAGTATCGGTTTGCCGACCTTTGAGCCGCGCGGCGCCTTTTACGCCTTCCCCGACATCCGGGCCAGCGGCATGACGTCCGACACCTTTGCTTGGACGCTGCTGGAAGAGGAGCGGGTAGCGGCGGTGCCGGGACCGGCTTTCGGGTTGGCTGGCGAGGGTTATGTGCGCATGTGCTACGCGACGGCCAAGGACAAGCTCGAAGAAGCACTGGAGCGCATGGCGCGCTTCGTGCGGCGGCACGGTTGAGGCCACCCGCGTTTCGCGTTGTGTGCCGGCCTGCGACTTCGTGTATCATGGTGGCCTGACAAAGGGTTGATCGGGAAGGCGGCAAGGGAACTGATGACCGCATACGAGACGGTAATCGGACTTGAGGTTCACGTCCAATTACAGACGGCATCGAAAATGTTCTGCTCGTGCAGCGCGAATTACGCGGCGGCCGCGCCAAACACGCATGTCTGCCCGGTGTGTATGGCCTTGCCGGGCGTACTGCCGGTGATCAACCGCGTCGCGGTTGAGAAGACGATCCTGACCGGACTGGCGTTGCACTGCCGGATCGCCGAGGAGGCGGTTTTCGCGCGCAAGAACTATCACTACGCGGATCTGCCTAAAGGCTACCAGATCAGCCAATATGAGCTGCCGCTCTGCTTGGGCGGTTGGCTGGAAATCGAAACCGAGGCCGGGAACAAGCGCATTGGCATCACGCGTGCCCACCTCGAAGAAGACACCGGCAAACTGACGCACGTGGACGGCTACAGCCTGGTAGACCTGAACCGGGCGGGCGTGCCGCTGCTGGAGATCGTCAGCGAGCCGGAGCTGCGTTCGGCGGAGGAGGCGCGCGTCTATTTGACGAAGCTGCAGAGCATCCTGCGCTACCTGCACGTCAGCGCGGCCGACATGGAAAAGGGCCAGATGCGCTGCGAGGCGAACGTCAGCGTCAGGCCGGCGGGGCAGCAGGCGTTCGGGACCAAGGTTGAGATTAAGAACCTCAACTCGTTCCGCGCGGTCAAGCAGTCGCTGGACTACGAAGTGGCCCGGCAGACGGCGTTGCTGGAAGTGGGACGGCAAGTGGTGCAGGTGACTATGGGTTGGGACGAGGAGCACGGCCACACGGTGGTGCAGCGGGTGAAGGAATCTTCAGACGACTACCGCTATTTCCCCGAGCCTGACCTGCCGCCTCTCTCGCCCCTACGTGCCTGGGTGGCGGAGATCGAGGCTTACTTGCCCGAGCTACCTGACGCAAAAGCGGAGCGGTTTGTGGTGCAGTTGGGCCTGGACCGGCGCGACGCGTCGCTGCTCGTGGCCGAACGCGCAGTGGCCGAGTACTTCGAGGCTGTGGTTCAGGCGGCGCAGCGCCGGGAATTGGGGCTGCAGCTGAGAAATATCGCGAACTGGATCACGGGCGAGTTGTTCCGGCTTATGAACGCAGCCGGCAGATCGATCGCGGCGGTGCCGGTCACGCCGGAGCAGTTTGCGGAACTCCTGGCTTTGACTGCGGCGGGCAAGATTAATCTGAACAGCGCGAAAAAAGTCTTGGGAATTATGTTCGAGACGGGCCGCCCCGCGGCGGACGTCGTGCAGGAACTAGGCCTGGTGCAGGTCAGCGATAGCGGCGCTTTGTCACAAGTGGTGGCGCGCGTCCTGGAACGCTATCCGGATGAGATTGCGAAGTACCGGGCGGGCAAGGGCGGGATGCTGGATTGGCTCATGGGCCAGGTGATGCGCGAGTCACGCGGCAAAGCGAACCCGAACGTCGTGCGCGAACTGCTGCAGAAGGTGTTAGCCGAAGGCTGAAGCGCATAGTTTTCAGTGCACTTGCACTTCATGCTGGTGTTCTGCTCCTGCCGCGGCAGTTTATCCTGGATCTATCTGGCCCCCTATACCGGCAGGTTGCCATCGATCGCCCGGTCCCACTCGACCAGCAGGGCCGGCAGTTCGGCGAGGCTTGCGATCTGGGCGTCGGGCTGGATCTCCGCGTCCTGTTCTGTGGGGAAAGGAGTGGCTACCAGAACCGCGCGCATGCCGATCTTCTGCGGTCCGGCTATATCCACGGCCAACCTGTCCCCTACGAAAATAGCTTCGGCCGGCGCCAAATCCAGGCGGTCCAGCGCCTGGCGGTAGATGGCCGGATGCGGCTTGACCACGCCGGCATCGTATGAGTAGACCCGGACGGGCAGGTATTGTAGAAGGCCAAAGCGGGCCAGGTCGGCGTCATGCATCGCCGGCGACCAGAGCGTGTTAGACACCAGCCCGAGCGTGCGCCCTTCGGCCGTCAACTCGGCCAGCACCGCCGCGACGTCGCCCTCGGCCAGCGTGACGGTCTCCGAAATGGCAGCATAATAGGCCGCCAGACCAGCTTCCCAGGCTTTGGGGCGCAGGTGCAAACCCAAAGCCTCCAGTCCTTCGCGGATTGTGTCCTCGGCCGTGCTCGCGTGGTAAGTTCGGGCAGCTTTGGCCTCGACCGCAGCTGCTACCCGGCTGATCGCGCGTATGGCAAGGTCCGGATCGGGTATCTTGGCGCCGGAGGCGGCTGCGCTGTTCATAAAAGCACGCAGCCCCAAACTGTTCAAATTCTCAAACGAATACTCCGGCGGCTGATCGTAGTGTAGCAAGGTTCCGCCCAGGTCAAACAGGACGGCTTGGATCGCGGGCATTGCACCCCTCCCTGTGAATGATAGACGCACATGAGAACCCCTGAGGGCTTCGGTCAGAAGGCGATTCCGAGCCTTCCCAGCAGCAGGACGATAAGCGGCGCCATCAAGATCGCCGGCAACAGATTGGCGGCGCGAATACGCTTCAAATCCAACAGCAAGAAGGCAATGCTGAGGATGACGACTCCGCCGGTGGCCGTCATCTCGATCACCCACGGCGTCTGGCGGGTCACCCCACCGAGCGCAGTAGCGAACAGCATGGCCAACACGCTGAGGCCGCCCTGGTAGCCGAGGACCGCGCCCGCTGACAAGATCACGCCTCCGCCCAATGAAGCGGCCAGGGCCATGGCGGCAAAGCCGTCCATCAGCGACTTGATGGAGAGCAAGGTAAAGTCGCCCATCAAGCCATCCTGGATGGAGCCGAGAATGGTCAACGGCCCGACGCAGAAGACCAGGCTTGCGGTGATGAAGCCTTGCGCCAGGGTTGGGCCCGCCTGAACCAACTGGCCTGCCGGCGGACGACGTCCCAGCCGGCTCTCTACCCATTGCCCCAAACGCTCCAAGGCGCTTTCGATCCCCAACGCTTCGCCGAGAATGCTGCCGATCAGCACGCTGAACAAGGGGATCAGAATGTTGCGAGTAGTGATAGCCATGCTGATGCCGACCACCAGCGTCATCAGGCCCAGGCCATGCAGGACGGTTTGGCGCATTTTCTCCGGCAAGCGGTTGCCCAGCAAGGTGCCGAGCGCGCCACCGCCGATGACTGTGGCCGCGTTGATCAACGTACCGGTGATTGGAAAAGACATAATCAGCTCGCGATCACGTTAAGCCGGCCTGGCAAGACACGGATGGGCGGCAGGTGTTGATACTCAAAATCCGAAGCAATAGAATAACAGAAGATAGGCCATGCGGCAAGCGCGCCAAAATTGAGGAGGTAGCGGGGCGGAGGGCAAGAGTAACTGGGGAGAGCGGGAGCAGCCGGCGGATCGCCGGGAGCACGGCTGTGCTCGATATCTGAGTTATCCCACTCTCCCCTGCGACGTTGCCCGGGTTTACTGCTTGACGGCGCCGAGTTTCTTACGCTCTTCTTCGACCAGCACTCGGCGCAGGAACTTGCCCACGTTCGTCTTGGGCAGTTCGGAGCCGAACTCAATCTGCGTCGGCACCTTATAAGGCGCCAGGCGCTCCTTGCAGAAACTGCGAATTTTCTCGCTCGTCGCCGTCTCACCGGTCTTCAGGACAATGTAGGCCTTGACCGTCTCACCACGGTAGGAGTCGGGAACGCCTGCCACCACTGCCTCTTGCACCTTTGGGTGCTGGAAGAGCACCTCCTCAACTTCGCGCGGCACAATATTGAAGCCCGAGGCAATGATGATGTCCTTCAGCCGGTCCACGATATAGAAGTAACCGTCGGAATCCATGCGGGCGATATCGCCGGTGCGCAGCCAGCCATCAGGGGTGATGGTCTTAGCGGTTTCCTGGGGCTTGTTCCAATAACCGACCATAACTTGCGGGCCGCGCAGCCACAACTCGCCGTCCTCGCCCACCGGTTTTTCAGTCAGGGTCTCGTAGTCTATGATCTTGGCTTCCACGTCGGGTATCGGTAGACCGATGGAGCCGGCGCGACGCTCACCATAGACCGGATTGGCATGTGTCACGGGCGCCGCTTCGGTGAGGGCGTAACCTTCGACCAACCGGCCCCCGGTGATCTCACCGAACTTGATCTGCACATCCATTGGCAGGGGCGCGGCGCCGCTGATGCACGCCTTGACCGAGCGCAAGTCATATTTGGCCACGTCCGGGTGATTGATGATGCCGATGTACATCGCCGGTACACCGGGATAGAGCGAAGCACGCTCTTTTTGGATGGCCTTCATGACGTTTTCGGTCGGACTGGGATTGGGCAAGATCGTCAACATGCCGCCCGCCTGGATCGTGAGGCTCATCGCCACCGTCATGCCGTAGACGTGGAAGAACGGGATGGCGCCCATCATGCGCTCTTTCCCCTCTTCCATGCCCACCAGTCAATGCCGGATCTGGATCGTGTTGGCCAGCAGGTTGCAGTGCGTGAGCATGGCCGACTTCGGAATGCCGGTGGCGCCGCCGGTGTACTGGAAGAGCGTCACGTCATTGGGCAAAACCTCAACCTGCGGCGGGGGCTCAGGGTGCGCGTCAAGCAGAGGGCGGAAATGGTAAACGCCGTTGCCGTCCGGCACGTCGACCATCAGGTCGTCCTTTTTCAGTTTGTGTTCGGCCAGCAAGCGCCCTATGCCTGGCACGTAGTCCGCGATATCGGTGATGATCACGCGCTTGATCTGCGTCTGAGCCTGGACCTCCTTGATCTTCTTGTAAAAGCCGCTGACCACCACCACCGTTTCGGCGCCGGCGTCCCTGAATTGCTGCTGGATCTCGGGCGCGGTGTAAGTCGGGTTGGTATTGACCACGATCGCGCCCAGCTTCATGGTCCCATAGAAACCAATCACAAACTGCGGCAGGTTGGGCAGAACGAGCGTGACGCGGTCGCCCTTCCGCACGCCCAGGCAATGCAGAGCGCTCGCGAAACGATCGACTTGATCGAGCAGTTGCCGGTAGGTCAGGGTGCCCCCGATTGTGAGCGGACCCACGTAACTCAATACCAGGTGAGTCGCCGTATTGTCGGGGTACTTGCGAGCCGAATCCTCGAGCATTTGGTGAAGGGGGATTTGGGGGTAGGTCAGGCTGTGGGCACAGCCGCTTCATAATGTGACAGCCACAGCTTATCCATTGGGCCCTCCTTGTGAGCACCCTTGTAACATTCTTCCCGATTATATGAACACTATCACAAGATGTCAAGCGCGAATAATTGTCGTTGACAGAGACCGGCACGTGCTGCTATAATGTTTATAATGCACTGCGTCAGAAGGGTAGAGTTTGCTGGTCGAGGGAGGTACCGGGTGAAAGAAAAGCGAGATATGAGCACAATGATGAAGGACGTCGGGAATCATGGTCGGGCCGCGGCCCGAAGCATGGCCGACCTGACGCGGACCGTCCTGATGTCGGGTGTGGGCGTGGCCGGGTTGGCGCTAGACGAAGCAAAGGCTTTCCTGGACAAACTGGTAGAGCGGGGCGAAATTGCCGAGAAGGATGCGCGGAAGCTGATGGCCGACCTGACCCAGCGTTCGAAGGATCAGGCCGAGCAAGCGCTTGCCGATACCGAGCGCCAGGTGATTGATGCTTTGGGCCACCTGGGAGTGCCCACCAAGAATGACGTGGCCGAGCTGAACGCGAAGATGTCTCTGCTGGCAACCAAGCTCGATGAGTTGATCGCCAGCCGGGCTGCGAAGACGGCTGCTCCTGCCCCGCAGACGGTCATTCCGCCGCAAGTGCCGGCCGCGCCGGCCGCGTCCCCTCCCCCGGCTACGCCCGGGGAAGGCTGATCGGCCGCAGCGGACTGACCCGTAAAAACGCAAAACGAAGGGGCAAGAAGGCTGTCCTCACGTTTTGCGTTTTGCGTTTCATCCGCTGTTCCGATCAGGGCGAGATCCGGGTAGTAGACTTCTGTCCTGCAGCACCGTCGGATAGAGGGCCTCGACCTGGCGAAAGAGGTGGGCCAGCGCGAATGCGCGCACCAACGAGCCTTCAACTTTGATCTGGCCGCTCAGATAGGCGTCGCGCAATCTTATCTCAGACAGCTACACGCGGTGGAGCACATCAGCCGGCATGCGCAGCATCAATCCTGTCCGGCGCAACTGATGCCGCGCCGATGGAGTTGCCATTACGCGTTGGAAGAGCTCGGTCATCACAGCGCAGAGAGTCTGCGTGTCTTGGTAGAAGGCCATGCTTTACTCACCTCGCTGCAACCGATGGGCGCAGACAAGCTAACAGCGACGCCGGCGCAGGCTGAGCTATAGTCGGTGCAAGATAGCACAATGTGAGCCGGTGGAATCCAGGATAGCATAAATGCCCGAGAAACTACACATACAGGGGGCGGTCATGTCGCACAACGCGGAAGTGTTACACAACAGCGAAGGCGTGCCCGTCTATGGGCTGTACATAGATGGTGAGTGGCGGCCCGGTCGCGGCGAACAGCACGAACCTATCTGTGACCCGGCGACCGGGGACGTGCTGGCCCAGGTGACCAGGGGCGCTGTAGACGACACACGAGACGCGATCGAAGCGGCTCGCCGCGCGTTTGACGAAGGCCCTTGGCCCAATTTGTGCCCGGGCGAACGCTCGCAAATCCTGCACCGGATCGTGGACGCGATCGAGGCCCGGCAGGACGAGCTATCGGATATTGAGATGCGCAACGCCGGGTCCACCTGGCGTAAGGCCTTTCTGATGGACATTCCGGTGGGTGTGCTGCATTTTCGGCATTTCGCGAAGCTGGCCGATTACGAACCCCTGGAGCCCGTGCCACAGATCACTTTCCCGATGCGCTCCTATAACTTTGTCCAGAGGGAACCGATCGGCGTGTGCGGTCAGATCATCCCCTGGAACTTTCCTTTCCTGATGGCGGTTTGGAAACTGGCGCCTGCCCTGGCGGCCGGCAATGCTTTGGTCCTGAAACCGGCCAGCCTGACGCCGCTGAGCGCCCTGAAGCTGGTGGAGATCATCCACGAGACGGGACTGCTGCCGCCCGGCGTGCTGAACCTGGTGACCGGACCGGGAGCGGCGATCGGCCACGAACTGGCGACCAGTCCCCTGGTAGACAAGATCGCCTTCACCGGGAGCACCGAGGTGGGGCGTGAGGTGATGCGACAGGCGGCCGGCACCGTCAAGAAGGTGACACTCGAATTGGGCGGCAAAAGCCCAAGCATCGTGCTCGACGACGCCGACATGGATGTGACCATCGACGGCTGCCTGTGGGCGACTTTCATGCACAACGGCCAGGCTTGCGAGAGCGGCACGCGTCTCTTTGTGCCGGACGTGATCTATGATTCGTTCATGGAGCGGCTGCTCGATCGGGCGAGGCGCATCCACGTGGGGCTGCCCGCCGATGGCGAGACGGACCTGGGGCCGCTGATCAGCGCCGCGCAGCTAAGGCGGGTCGAGGAGTATATCCGAATCGGTCTTGCAGAGGGCGCGACGCCCGCGCTGCTGGGGAGCCGGCCCACGGATCCCCAATTGGCGCACGGCCATTTCATCACGCCCACGATTTTCACCGATGTGAGCAATGACATGCGGATTGCCCAGGAAGAGATATTCGGACCGGTGCTCACGGTCATCAAGTACGATCGGGTGGAAGAGGCGATCCGCATGGCGAACGACACGATCTACGGGCTGGCCGCGGGCGTGTGGAGCAGCAATATCGACCGTGCAGTAGAGGTGGCGAAGCAGATCCGGGCCGGAACGGTGTGGATCAACGACTATCACCTGATCAACGCGGAGGCGCCCTTCGGCGGCTACAAGCAGAGCGGGATCGGGCGTGAGTTGGGCATCTGGGGGCTGCACGAGTACACCGAGGTGAAACACGTGCATGCGGCCATGACCAGCAGCCGCAAGGATCGTTTCTGGTATGACATCCTGGTGCCGTTGGGGAGCGGCGACGGGGAGTAGGTGCTCATCCAAAGCCCCGGCTGCGTCGATCGACACAGCCGGGGCTTTTTGGTGGCCGGGAGCGCGATTTACGTCCCTGCCGAGACGCCGCCGTTCTTGTGCGGGACATAACTCATCGCGTATTCGGCCAGGGCGGTGGTGGTGAGACTGGGATTGACGCCCGGGTTGGCCGGGATGATGGAGTTATCGATCACGAACAGGCCAGGGTAGTTGTGCATCTGGCACTGAAGGTCGATAACGCCCTCTTCTGCGTTACGTCCAAAAGTGCAGCCGCCGAGGATATGCGCGGTCATGGGCACGTCGAGCAGAGCCTCGCTGATGGAGCCCGCCGGCACGCCATTGCTTTTCTCGGCGAAAGCGCGCGTGATCCGGTGGCCGATGCGGCTTTCGGGTGTGATGTATTCGCCGCGACTGAGCTGGGAGACCAGGTTGCGACGGAAAAGCGTCAGCGGGCTGCGGCCCAAGCGGACGTGCATGTGCGTGTCTACGTTCTGCATTACCAGGAGAATCGTTGCCCGGTGGGCCCAACCGGGGATGACCATCAGGCGCAAGAAATCCAGCGGATGGCTGACGGCTTGCTGCAGGACTTTGAGCAAGCGCGCGCCGATATTGCTGCTGGCCTCAATCAGCGGACCGGCCAGGAAACGCATCAGCGAGGAGCCGTCCGGGTAGCGCACCGGCTCCACATGGGTCACGTCGTCGGGATGGAAGATTGAAGTGATGGCGACGCCTTCCGAGTAGTTTGCTTTATTGTCCCGACTGATGACGCCGAGCAAGGCCTCGTCATTAGTGCGAACATAGTCGCCCAGGCGGGGTGATACGTCAGGTAAGGAGCCGGTGATATCGCGGCAGCGGAAGAGGAGCCGCAGGGTGCCCATGACACCGGCTGAGAACACGACGTTGTGGGCACGCACGAAGCGCTCGGGCTTGCGGAACCAGGCCGTCGAACTGCGATAGATGACCTCGTAGCGGGCGCCGTCGGGTTGGTTTGGCGGGAGGGGCCGGACATCGGTCACCTCGTTCTCGGCCAGGACCCGTGCGCCGCGTTTCTCGGCCAGGTACAGGTAGTTCTTGACAAGCGTGTTCTTGGCGTTGTAACGGCAGCCGACCATGCAAGCGCCGCAGTGTATGCAGCCGCTGCGCGCGGGACCCTCGCCGCCGAAATATGGATCGGGCACCTCGACGCCCGGCTGGCCGAAAAAGGCGCCGACCGAGGTGCGACGGAACGTTGAGCCTCGCCCCATTTCCTCGGCGATCTCACGCAAGATCGCGTCCCCGGGCCATTCACGCGGGTTCTCCGCCAGGCCGAGCATGCGCTTGGCCGTCGCATAATGCGGAGCCATGATGGACTTCCAGTCGGCCAGGCCGCGCCAGGGGGACGCTTGATACAACTCGTCGCCGGGTTGCTCCAGCACCATCGCGTAACCCAGGCTGCCTCCGCCGACCCCTGCTCCATGCAATACCACCACGTTGCGGAAGAAACCCAGTTGCAGGATGCCGAAGCAGCGCGCGAACGGGATCCAGAGGTACTTCCAGATCTTCCAGTTGGTGGTGGCGAAGTCCTTGTCTCGGAAGCGTTTGCCTTTCTCGATCACCAGGACGCGGTAGCCCTTCTCCGCCAGGCGCAGGGCCGAGACACTGCCGCCGAACCCTGAGCCAACGACCACGTAATCGAACACTTCGTTGGAGCTGGAGATTGCCATTTGACTACCTCCTGCGTGGCAAATACCTTCATGCCGGAATGGCCCCATCCGATCCACAGCGACTTCTGGTTTGGGCGCCGAGAGGGTCAGAAATCGACGGCGTGCCCCGCATACATGTGGCGGTATAATTTGGTCAGTTCATCGACATCGGGCATGCGGGCCGAAATGACGATGGCAGTGTCGCCCAAAGCCAGGTCACAAAGATGTTCCAGGCACGTCTCATACTCGACGGCGTCGACGCCCATCTCGGCCACGCTCACTGGTTCGCCGACCGAGCGCATCAAATCCTGCACTGCGCCTGCCAGGGCCTTACCGGCTGAGGCTTCATCCGTCGCGGGCAGGCGGAGGAAATTGGTGAGATCGGCGACCCGGTTGGCACCGCCGTTGGCTTCGAACTCGATGAAGTAGGGCAGAGCCAGGGCCACACAACGGCCGTGCGGCCGGTGGAAAACCACGCTCAGGGAATGGCCGATGGCATGCGTCAGCGCGATGTGCGAATTGCTGATCCCCAGGCCGGCAATGGTCGCAGCGCTGGCCATTTTCTCGCGCGCCTCCGAATCGTGCGCTTCCGCAGCGCCGCTGTCAACGAAAGCCCGCGGAAGATACTTGAAGACCATCTCCGCCGCTTTGACGCACAGTCCATCGGTGAAATCGTTGTGCCAGGAACTCAGGTAGCCATCGACGGCATGGGTGAGAACGTCCATGCCCGTATCGGCAGTGATATGGGGCGGCAGATTGGCCGTGAGAGCCGGGTCCACGATCACGAGGGTCGCCATCAGCTCGCGCGACGGTATCTCGAGCTTCCGCCCTTCGACGGTGTCGGTGATAACAGCCGCGATGGTGACCTCAGCGCCGGTCCCAGCCGTAGTCGGGATGGTGAGCAGGCGGGCCTTAGTGCCGAGACCCAGCCTGCCCGAGAAGTCGGTCTGGCCGGGCTGAAACTCGGGGCGCTCGTACATGATCCACATTGCCTTCGCAGCGTCCATCGCCGAGCCGCCGCCCAGGCCAACGATCCAGTGGGGAGCAAATTCGTGAATTTCCTTGGCCCCGCGGGCCACTGTTTGCAGGGAAGGCTAGGGCTCTACCTCTGCGAAATAGACCACTTCCAGTCCGGCGGTCCGCAGGTGCGCGCTCACCAGCTCGGTGAAGCCCAACTGGTGTACGCCAGGATCGGTTACGATAAAGGCGCGCTTGCCCTACAATTCGTCCAAGTAACTCAGCGCGCCCTCGCCATACATGATCTCAGGACTGTTAAAGTACCACATAGTGGCTCCAGAGTGCCGCGTTCCAGGTGATGCGTGGTGGGAGGCGCATCACGGGTCAAGCGCCGAGTGTCAGGCCTGGACCTGGTCCGGATAGCTTGTCGGAATCATCGAGCAGCAGTTAACGAGATCCAGCGTGGGCTTGACGGAACGGACGATCTTCATCATGTTGCCCTGGACCTTGAGCTTGCGGGTCATCAACGCCTGGATCGGGTCCAGCTTTTTCTCGAAGACCCTGCGGTAGGTTTCCAGCGTTCCAGAAATGGTGAACTCCGGTGGCTTATCCTCTACCCCGGCCGCGATATGTGCCTTGCGGCACTTGCCGTGCCACAGGTCGAGGTACATCTTGACCGGTTGCTTGATGCCCGGGCCGGGCTCGATGATGAAGTAAAAGTCGCCTTCCCAGGTCTTGGCGGACTGGGCATAAGCTTGATCGTTGTTGACCACCGTCTTCAACTGGGCGGTCCACTCCGGGCTCGGGAATGTCAATGCCACGTTAGCCTCCTTAGTCGATGAGCGAAAGGGGCATTAATTGGAAGACTGTTGCTGGAATATTGTAGTGTTCATTTATGCTATATGCAGATGACAAATCTGTCTGTGCTGTTTTGTACCAGCATTCTTTGTTGTCCGGCGGAGGCCGCGCCATAGAACACGCAAACCGCGCGCCGGTCTCAACCCTCGTATACGAAATGCTCGCCGGCCAGGTAATCGGCCAACGTCCCTGCTTGGCGGTCGCGCTCGGAGAGCAGCGGCTCGGCGACCGGCCAGGCCACGCCGGCCGTTGGATCGCTCCACAGCAGGCCGCGCTCGTGAGCAGGGCTGTACAACTGGCTGGCTTTGTAGAGCACTTCGGCTTCGTCGCTCAGCACGCAGAAGCCGTGAGCAAACCCGGCCGGGATATATAGTTGACGGAAATTGTCGGCGCTAAGCTCAACGCCCACCCACTGCCCGAACGTGGGCGACCCGACCCGGATGTCCAGCGCGACATCCCAGACCGCGCCGCGTACGACGCGCACCAGCTTAACCTGGGCCACCGGCGGCAGTTGGAAGTGCAGGCCGCGTAACGTGCCGCGCACGGATTTCGAATGGTTGTCTTGCAGAAACACTGCGTCCAGGCCATGTTGGTGAAAGGTGGCCTGGTTGTAGCTCTCTATGAAGAAGCCGCGCGGGTCGGGGAACACGCGCGGGACGACAATGACAACCCCCGGCAGATGGGTGTTTTCGACTTGCATTGATTCTTCCTATCCTTCCTCAGTCTTCGATCTGCTCCACTGCATCATCCTGCTGATTGCGGTCGCCGGCGCCCGACCCGTCTGCTTCCAACCCGGCCAGCTTGCGTTCCAGCCGGAGCAGGCGGTGTTGCAGTGTAGCCAGCTTCTCCTCTCGAGCGAAGCCGGGCGGCCAGTCCTGGATCGAATGAATGGCCCAGGCGGTCCAACCGCGCGCTGTAACCAGGTCGAGCGTGTGCCACTCGTGGTACTTTGCGAGTTCGATATAGGGCGTGAGATCATCGCCGGCCACTGTGCCGATCCACTCCTCCCAAAGCTCCGCCGCCTCGGCGCGCCGTTCCAGGCGCTTGAGGAAGAAACTCAACTCACGGAAGACCAGCGCGCGTTCGGCGGCGGCAGCAACCTGGCGCAGGGCCGCCCGGTAGGCTACCTCGCCGGCCTCGAACCACTCTACTGCCCCATAGCAACGCGCGAGGCTGAGGCAGTCAAGTGGGTGTAGCTGGGCCACGTGTTGTTCGAGGTGAGATATTTCGAACAACCAGGCCAGCCGTCCGGCCAGCCGGGCCATGGAGGTGATGTCGACCAGGTTATGGTAGAAGACATGCGCGATAAGGTCGGTGCCCCGTCCGGTGCGGTAATAGTCGCGGTAAATGTCCGGGATCATCCAGCCGGGCACGTCGTCTGTTGTGCGCTGCACCCCCAGGACACTGCGTTCCAGCTCGCTGAGGGCGCAAGACGGCAAACGGGCGCGCCAGATACGTCGGGCCGCGGGCAGCAGATCGAGGTGCGGCGCACCGGCCAGCGGCGGGCGCTCCTGAATAAGTGTGAAACGAGTGTTGAGCAGGGGCAGGTCAAACGCACGTCCGTTGAAACTGATGATGGACGAGCAGTTGCTCAAGGCCTGTTCGACGAGGTAGAGCTGCGCGCGCTCCTCGCCCGGATTGCGCATGAAGTATTGCCGGACCACGAAGGCATCCTCGTCGTAAGTGCCGATGCCGATCAGGAAAGTGTAGGTCTCGGTGCCCATAGACAGTCCGGTGGTCTCAGTATCGATGAAAGCGGTGCGCGTGGGTTGAAGGGCACGAAGGGCGGGGTCACGCCCGGCAGCCGCCAGGACCTCGGGACGCACGTCGAGCAACTGTCCCAATTCGGGGTGCTGCGCCAGCGGGAACCGCTGACTGCTGAGCCAGGCAGGACCGAAGGGCGTCTCAACGAGTTCGCCGGGAATAGGACCGGCTGCCGCCGGCTCTTGAGCTCTGGGCGCGTGCGCCAAACCCGGGGTGCCCTTCTGCACGCCCAGTTTCCGCAGGCTACGCAAGCGATCTGCCAGATCATCTGTCATATGTCATTCGACTCTACCAAAAAACCTACTCCACCCTGGTCGTATAGCCCAGCTCGGCCAGGGCCGCAAGCAACTTAGGAAGATCGGCCTCTTTGACCAGGGCGGCCTGGGCCGAAAGTAACTCTCCTAGCAATGGCGCGATCACCGGATCAGCTCGCAGGGCAGCCAGTATGCTGGCATCTTGGACGCGCAGGACCGCGCCCTTGTTGATGCGCACCGCGCCGCCGTGTTGGTCCCAGCGCAGCAGCGCGGTTTCGACCCGCGCCGGCAACTGGCCGCCTGCGGCGTGGCGCAGAAACTGGACGATCTTTTCGCCTCGCAGGCCGCGTGCCCGTGCCGCGCTGAGGCTGTGGCGTGTGATACGGTGCTGCGTCGGCTGGTCGAGCGCCGGAGGGCCGGGGACCGCTTCGGTGAAGCGCAGCAGGCGGAACCGGTCGAACAGTGGAACCAGCAGCGGTGCGCCGACGGTGAAGTCTTCGTTGACGAGCAGCCGGGCTGGCGGAAACGGCTCGGGCAGGCCGCCTCCGGCCAACCAGTAGGCGCCGCCGGTGGTCAGCCGGAATATGCCGGGTTCGCCGTCCTCGCCTCCGAGGGAGAGGGCGCCCAGCCAGAAAAGCGGACCGGCGATCAAGAAGGCGATGAGCCGCCATTCGACATCATTCCAGGCTTCGAATCCCGACAGATAGCGCTCGCTGGCCACGTCACGCAGGTACCAACCTGTATAGTTGCCATCGGGACGTTGGAAGTCGGGTTCGGTCGCCTTGATCCAGGCGGCAAAGGCATCGACTGAATACAACCTGGCGGGATCGAGCCGACCCAGTGCGGCCAGCAACTGGCTGCGCGCGGCGAGCGGGTCGTTGCGCCACGTCCCGTCGGCTTTAAGGGTAGGGATATGGCGCAGGTCATTCCAGGTCGCGCTATGTTGCCAGGCCGAAAAGAGAGCGCTCGCCTGCTCCCAGTGACTGGCACGCAGCCAGGCGGTCACCGCCGGCCCTTGCACTACCAGCCGGTCCTGCTCGACCGCCAGCCAGCCTGACTGCTGCGCGAGCGCCAGCAACAGGGCGCTGCGTGTCGGGTCGGGCAGAAGCAGCCTTTCACGGATGTGAGCCTCGTCATCGGCGCGCCAGCGACCGGATTCGCCCACCCGTAAGGGGCTATCGGTGAGTATCGCCAGCAACGCGCAGGCGTCGACTGCCAGGGCGTTACCACTCTGACGAGCGCGTGCCGGCGGGTCGAGTGCTGGCGGAGCGCCGGCACGTGCGGGGCCCGTCTCCTCGCCGGCGGCGGTTGTCTGGAGCAGTTCCTCGGGGATGTAGAAGTATTCCAGCAAACCGGCCCCCAGATCGGCAAAGGCTTTGAAGATCAATCCCTGGTACCAGAGTTCTTCGGCAGGGGTTTCGGGCTGGCGCCAGGCAAACTCGCGCTCGAGCCTACCCGGCCCGATGGCGCGGATCGCGCCGTGCTCGCGCGTGAATGCCGGCACCTTGATGTGCCCGCCGGCCGCGCACAAGGCGGCCCAGGCGCGCTCTGCCTCCGCTGAAACGCGGGATAAGGCGAGCGCAGTCGCGTGGGGCTCGGCCAGTGCGCCGGCCAATTGCGCCGCGACCTCCTCGCGCACGTTGGTCGCCGGCATCACCCCACGTAACTCGGCAATTCCCCGCAGCATGGCCATCGAATAGTCGCCTAAACTGGCTAGCAGAGTCCGCATAGGCGCCCCTGGCGAGCGGCTTGACCCGGCGTGCCCTGACAACCGGAACGGTGGCACGGGTACATACGCCGGAGCCGGACATGCAGCAAAATGCTGAGTGTGATTATGTAAGCAACTCGGGTAAGCAACTCAGGCAGGCAGACATTGCCGTCGCTCACCAATTCTATTATACAAAGAAGATCTGGACTAAACCAATCGGCCGGGCGCGAAACATCGCGCGGCCGCGCTGCGTAATGATGGCAAATGAGAGTGTTGCGGCTGATCAGTTGCCGGAGGAGATAATGGCAGATTCGAGCAAGAAAGCGAGGGGGCCGGAAGAAACAGCCGGAGTACTGGCTAATCTGTTTCATGAGGGGCAACTGGTGTGGCAGTTGTTAGGAGACCCGAGAGTCGCGACCACAGTCAAGGTCGTGTTGCCCATCCTGGCTGCCCTGTACGTGCTCTCACCGGTAGATCTGATACCAGATTTCATCCCGGTTCTGGGTCAGATGGACGACCTTGCGATCGTGGCACTGGCGGTAAAACTATTCCTCACCCTTGCACCGCCGCAAGTCGTCGCGGAACTTCGTCAAAAGATCTGGCACCCGGGCCAGACCGACCAGACGGCCTCAGAAGGCGAGACGGTCGAAGGGCAGTACCGGGTTGTGGAATCAGCAGGCGAGAGCTCAGGCAACGAGCAATCGTTGCCTGAGCGTTTTGGGAGGCCGGGCTCTGACCTCTCTTAGCCGATCAGCGCGATCGCTTCTTCTCTGACGGTTTCACCCAGCAGATCGTATTCCAGCGCGCCCGTGATACGCACGCGCGCCAATCGGCCGATAGGCAACACGCCCGGGACGACGACCAGCCCATCCACCTCCGGAGCATCCCGGTAGCTGCGCGCCAGGGAGACCGGACCTTTGCGGTCGCTCAACTCGCCCTGGCTTTCGGCAAGGACATCCAGGACGCGCCCGACCTGGGCCTGGTTGCGGGCCAGCGAGATACGCTGCTGGGCCGCCATCAGCCGCTCGCGGCGGCGCGACTTGGTCTTTTCCGACACCTGCCCGGCCATGCTCCCCGCGGGCGTGCCCGGTTCGGGGCTAAAGGTGAAAACGCCGACTTTGTCGAACTGGATTTCTTCGATGAACTGGAGCAAGTTGGCGAATTCACTCTGGGTTTCGCCGGGCAGGCCGGTGATGAAGGTGCTGCGAAAGGCCATGTCGGGCATGGCGGCGCGCATTGCGCTGATGGTATCCAGCACCTGCTCGACTTTGCTCGGCCGGTACATGCGGCGCAGCACGCCGGCGTCGCCGTGCTGGAGAGGGATATCCAGGTAGTGACAGATGCGCGGATCACCGGCCATGACCTCGATCAAGCGGGACGAAACGTGGCCGGGATAAGCGTACATCAGGCGCAACCAGCGCAGGCCCGGGGTGCCGTCGAGGATCGCCTGCATGAGGTCCGGTAGCGCATCCGGCGTGCCCAGATCGCGACCGTAGTCAGTCGTGTCCTGGGCGATCAAGATCAATTCATGCGCGCCCTGGGCCACCAGGGCGCGCGCCTCGGCCACGATGGCCTGCGTGGGCCGGCTGCGTAGTTTGCCCTTGAAACTGGGAATGGAGCAGAAGGCGCACGGCGCGTTGCAGCCGTCGCTGATCTTCAGATAAGCGCTGCCGGCGACGACGGCCGGGCGCGGCACCGGGCCGTCGAGTGGCTGCTCCGGGTCGCCCAAGAGGGTGTACCGGCCGAGGGCGCGCTGACCAGTGCCGCCGCGCAGGCCCTGTATGAAAGGCACGATCTCCATCCAGCGACGCGTGCCCAGCAGACCGTCGATCCCCGGCACTTCTCGCACGATGCGCTCGCCGTTGCGTTGGGCCATGCAGCCGGCGGCGATCAGCAGTTGACCGCGGCGCTTGTTGCCGGCCAGTTCTCGTAGGGCTGCCAGCGACTCATCTTCGGCGGCGGTCAGAAAACCACAGGTGTTGACCAGAAGAATGTCGGCTTCGTCGGGATCGGCCGTACCGCCGTAGCCGGCCTGGCTCAACAGCATCGCCATCCCTTCGCTGTCCACGCTATTCTTGGGACAGCCGAGAGTGAGTAAGTAGTAGCGCATGAATGATATCTCTGCTCAACCAGGCGGCTTATCCGGCAGGGGTTGGCGTCGGCGTGGCAGCCGGCGGATTCGCAACGGGCGTGACGGCGGCCTGGCCGGTCGGCGTAACCTCGACGACCTGCCCCTGGTCGACCGTCCATGACTTGTCGACGACCTGGCCGACCCCGCCCATGGCCCCGAGGGACTGCCCGTTCAGCGAGAGTTCAACGCCCGCCGCGTTCCCTGTCCGGATTGTCAGAGTTTGCGTAGCTTCCCAGGTCCGGTCGATGCCTGCTTCGAGCAGGCTCTCCTCGATCACCAGCCCATCGCCGACCACGCGTATCCACGAGCGCTGGCCTATGTGTGCTTGCAGGCTGATGCGGCTTGCCCGCACTTCCACGGTGGCCGTCGGGCGCGCGGTTGGCGTCGCACTGGGAGGGACGGTGGGGGTCGGGTAGGGCAGCAGATCGGAGGTCGGCTGTGTTTGAGCCACAGCGCCGCCCGGCGCAGCCGGCAGCGTGGGCGTGACGCGCACGACCCATTTGGTAGGCGTAGCGGTGACGGTGGGGGTGGCAGTCGATCGTGAGGGACCCAACGCCGACAGCAAGTCCCAATTGGGCCGCGGTAGGCTGATCTTGTTGTTGAGCAACGCCCAGCCGCCGGCGCCCAGCAGGGCGACGACCAGGACGGCAATCAACCAAGGCCACCACGTGCGCGGCGGCTGGTGGTTAAGCTCAACTTCGAGGGGCCGGTAATCAAGCGACCGTCCATCCTGAGCCGCCGGCAGTTCTGGCCCTTTGTCGCCGCTCTCAACCAGGTAAAGCCGAGACGCCTGGTCGATATCCAGGCCAAGGAAGCGGGCATAGATGCGCAGAAATCCTCTGCCCGTGGCGCCGCGCGGTAGGCAAGCGTAGTCGCCGGTCTCCAGCGCTTCCAGGTACTTTTGACGAATGCGGGTATGTGCCTCGACGTCGGCCAGGCTAAGTTTGTTTTCAGTGCGCGCTTCAGTAAGGAAGCGGCCGAGATCAGACATAACTGGTTTGTGTCCTCGTTTGCAGGTGATGCACCATGTCAATATACCTGTAACGTGCCGAAAAGTCAAAGCAACGCAGTGGTGAGTCAGCCGGCCGGAGGACCGAACGGATGCGCTGCGGCGCGTTCCGAGAGCGGCGAATGGACTGCGGAGTACGTTGCGCGATGGGAGTGACGCGGGTATCATGTGCGCGGCGAGAGAGGTGGCATGCGCATTCACCTGGTTCAGCGGGCGCGTTGGGTCCTGCTGGGAGTGATTGTCTTGTGCGTTGTGGCCGGGATAGCGCTCTCCTGGCAAAATGCGCGCGCCGGAAATGGGCCGGGCTGGCTGCGCAGGCTGGCCGGGCCGCCGCAGGTGCTAGCCGGGCGGCATATCGGTATCGTGGCCGGGCACAGCGGGAATGATTCGGGAACCGTGTGCATCGACGGGCTGACGGAGGCTTCGGTCAATCGGTCTATCGCGGATCTGGTCGTGCATGAGCTCACACTCTACGGCGCGATCGTTGACAGTTTGCTGGAGTTCGACGAGCGGCTGCTGGGCTACCAGGCGGACGTTTTTGTTTCCATCCACTCGGATTCATGCCAGGCGAGCAAGGAAATGAGCGGGTTTAAGGTTGCCAGTCTGGAGGGTGGGAGCGAAGAGTCCGGCGCGCTGGCAAGCTGCTTGTGGAAAAGCTATGCCGCCGCGACCGGTCTTAGACCCAATCCCAACACCGTCACGCGTGATATGACTGACTATCACAGTTTCCGTGAAATTGCCCCCAGCACTCCGGCGGCGATCATCGAGACTGGCTTCTTGAACGCGGACCGCTCGCTGCTGACCGAACACCCGGACCGGCCGGCCCATGGGATTGTCGACGGTATCCGCTGCTTTCTGCTGCCTGCAGAGGGGAGATAGTCCTTTTCACCGGCCCAACATTTGCTTCAACACTAACTGGTGGACGACTTGTTCGACCGGGGCGCGGTCATCCGTGAAGATGGGGGTGCCGGCTGGGATAGCAGCTACCCGTGCATTGGGAGCTGCCTCCTGCGCGATCTCGGCCACCAGTGGGCTCTCGAAGCGCGGCAGGTTGGCTTGAAAGTCGGCGAGCGTCGAGGGTCGGCGGGTGGCGACGACCATGCTGTTGCCCAACTCACTGCCTAAGTCCGGCTCGTCGACTATGTAGACGCTCGGGAAGACCTCCCGCATAGTGGCTGCGATAGCGTTCACCAGGCTGTAATCGGTGTGGGTGCGGCCGACATTGACGGCTACCACTCCGTTCTCGGAGAGTCGGGCGCGCACCAGGGCAAAGAATTCGACGGTGGTCAGGTGGAAGGGTATGTAGGGCGGCCGGTACGTGTCGACTACAACCACGTCATAGGGCGCGACGCCCGATGGTTGGCCGCCTCCCGCGCCAGGTAGCTCGTCCGCCGCTGGGGCGCTCGCCTGGGTCTCCAGGAAGCGGCGCGCGTCGGCGGCGACCGCGTGCAGGTTGGGCTCGTTCATAGCGAAGTAGCGCCGGCCGGCCTCGATGATCGCCGGGTAAAGCTCGGCGCCGTCGATCGAGATCGGACCATAGGCATCAGTGTAGAGGCGCGCCGCCGTGCCGGCGGCCAGGCCGGCGATGTAAACGTGGCGCAGTTGATCCGGGCCGTAGGGCGCCGGATTGAAAGCCGGCGCGAGCAGGAAGTAGTCCCAGATGCCATAGGCGCGGCCTCCCTCCGGGCGGTAGACGGAGTGGATGCCCGCGCCTTCGTTGAGACGCAGCTGGCGCTCGGGGCCGGCCTGAATGACCTGGATATAATTGAAGGCCGACTCGGTTTCGTAAAGCAGGCCCGTGGCCGGTTTTATCGGCCCGCCGGCCCGCCAGCCAAGCCAGACGACGAAGCCGATGGCCAGGATGCTGGCCAGGGACTCCCATGGGCGGCGGATGCGCAGCAGCCCGGCGAGGATGACCAGCAGGAGCGCGGCCGCCAACGTGGCAAAGGTGCGGCGGGTGCCGATGTTGGGGATCAGCAGCAGGACGGGCATGAAACTGCCCAGGATGCTCCCCGCCGTGGAGAGCGCGTATACCCGGCCCGCGAATTCACCGCTGCCACTGATCTCGCGTAGACCCAGCCGAATGGCGAAGGGACTTATGCAGCCCAGCAGCGTCACCGGGATCGCGAACAAGACCAGGATCCCGCCCATGCTGCCGGCCAGCAATCCGGCATCCAGGCCGCCCAGGCCCAGGCTGGCCAGGCGCAGCACCGGAGCAGCGGCGAACGGCACCAGCCCGACGCCCAGCGCACCGAGACCGGCCAGGCGCAGAAGTGTCAACAGGTGCGGGGACCGGTCGGCCAGTCGCCCGCCCAGCCAGTAGCCCGCCGACAGGTAAAGCATAATCAGGCCGATCAGGCTGGCCCAGACGATCAGCGAATTGCCAAACCAGGGGTCCAGCAGCCGCGATGCGCTGAGCTCGAGGCCCAGGGTGGTGAAACCGCCGGTGAACACCAGCAGATAGAGGTAGGCGCGGCTGACGGGTTGAGGCATGCGGGCATTGTAAAACGCAAAACGCAAAACGTAAAAAGAGAGGGAGTGATGGGGCAGATTGTCGAGTTGACGCTGGATAATATCGCCCATGGGGGCGAGGCATTGGGTAGGCATGCGGGCAAAGTGATCTTCGTGCCCTATGCGATACCCGGCGAGCGGGTGCGCGTGGAGATCGTCGAAGAGAAGGACCGTTGGGCGCGCGCCCGGCTGTTGGCCGTCCTGGCGGCCAGCCCTGATCGGGTAGAGCCACCCTGTCCCTACTTTGGTCAGGACAAGTGTGGTGGTTGCCAATGGCAGCACATCCAGTATGAACGCCAGGCGAACCTTAAAGGCGAGATCGTGGCCGACCAGTTGCGCCGGCTGGGACATATCGTGCAGCCGTCTGTCGC
>Ga0209746_1000049_pt1 | contig 60806 bp, 53 predicted proteins | sample BarGraNGADG00211_3_FD_184496 | JGI IMG/M metagenome (GOLD analysis project Ga0209746, IMG submission 184496) | Arctic peat soil microbial communities from Barrow, Alaska - Barrow Graham LP Ref core NGADG0011-211 (SPAdes) (version 2) | ecosystem: Environmental > Terrestrial > Soil > Wetlands >... | reverse complement strand
AGCCCCCTGGGAAAAGGCGGGTGGTGCCGGTTGTGTTTCAAGAAGGGTACCGCACTCGGCGCAGAACCGTGAGGAGCCCGCGATGGGATTCCCGCAGACGGGGCAGGCCAGCGATGGTGTGTTCGCCGCCCCCACAAGCCCTTGCCCGCAGTTGCCGCAGTATGGGGCGCCGAACCTTGCCGGCGCGCCGCAGCGGGGGCAGCTCACCTGCGCCTCCACCCCGGCCGACGCTTTCATCTGTTCCGCCACCTGGCTGATGCGATCGATCTCAGACTGGGCCGCGCTCATCTGTTCGTCCAGCGACCTCAACTGCATGCAGGTCTCCGAGATGGACGGCTGATCGATAGCGCCCTGGAGAAACAGTCCGTAAGTCGCCTCCCCCAGCGCCGGGAACATCTTCTCCTTTTCCCTGGCAAGCTTCTTGATCTGCCCCCGAAGCCTGTTGATATCCTTCTGCGGTTTGAACTTAGGATCTATTGCTGGCATGACACGACCTCCGGTCCGATGTTTCGACTGAAGCCATTCTACCACCACACGGTTCGCCCTCTACGGTGGTGGGCCGCTTGAGCCCGGACCCTGAAACCAGGTTATGTGACGTCCTCAGCTTCGCATGGTTCGGCGGGCGGCCTCCCGCCGTCGCTCCGCGCGAAGTATTCGCGGTAACGCGCTTTCTTTTCCCCGAGGGGCACCAGGGAGACCAGCGCGATCAGAACACCGGACACGAACAGAGCCAGGCTGGCGCCGTAGACGGTATAGCCCAGCCCGAAAAAGTTCAGCTGCCGGGTTTTCACTATCGCGGCAATGGCACCCGAAAGACCCGCACCCACGACGAGGAATATCCTGGCGACCGCGTGAAAAGCGGCGAACGCCTTGCCCCTGTCTTTGTCCTCGATCTTCTCCTGTATCATCGTGATCGAGATCAAGAAGAGTACCCCGAACGCCGCCCCGAAGAACACGGCCATGATGTAGACGAGAGGAAGCAGGTGGACGACCGACATCCCTATCATTATCCCGCCGCTCACTACCAGTGATATCCGCAGCATCCACGGCTTTTCTTCTCTCTTTACCAGCACCTGCAGCGCGACGACGCCGATTATTATTCCCAGCCCGAAGATGCCCATGAGGAGCCCGAACGCGACATCGCTGCGCGCCCCCAGTACCTCCTTGACGTAGCCGATCCCTACCGCGTACAGGCTTCCCCCGCCGATGCAGCCCATGGCGGCCCCGAGCAGCAGCGAGCGCGTGAACGGATGCTTCAGCGCGAAGGTGATCGATTCGCGGAAGCGCACGTCCTCCTCGATATCCATGTGGTGCACGGGCGACAGCAGGTGCATCCGCAGGAAGAAGGTCGCGGACACGAAGAAGCTCAACGAATCGGCCATGAACGCGAAGAATGTCGGGTGCGCTCCGAGGAAGGACCCGGTGCCGATGTGGGTCGAGGGCAGCATCAACAGCGAGAAGATCGCGGCCGCGAAAGGTATCGTCCCGTAAGTGGTTGCCAGCGAGAACGAGTTCGCCATGGTGAGCTGGTCGGGTTCGACCAGGTTCGGGATGCTGGCGTCCCTCGCGGCCAGCCACATTATCGACAACCCCTCCACGAAGAACAGCATCACGTAGAGGGCCCACACCTGCCTCAGGAAGGGAGCGGCAAGGATGATCAGCCCCCGTGACACGTCGCACCCGATCATCAGCTTTCGCCTGTCGATGCGGTCGCTGACAAGGGCTGCGACCGGTCCGCTGAAGAGAGCCGGCACTATGCGGAACGCGAGCATTCCACCGACGGCGAGCGACGACCCGGTGAGTTTCCATACCAGGGACATCAGTGCGAACGTCGCCACCCAGTCGCCGAGGCTCGAGACCAGCTGGCCCCAGAACAGCTTCATGAAGTTCTTGTTCCGCCTCAGAGAGCCGAACTCGGCCTTGACGTCGCCGACCTGCCCGGCTAATCCTTCCGCGCTTCTGCCTTCGAGGGGCATATGCTCTCCCGGTGGAGGATGCTGAAGACCGCCAGAGAACTAATTGTAGCCCATGTTTTCATGCGGCCGCCGTGACAGCCGTCAGGATGGCGAAAGCGTTTCCGGCATCATCACCGGCCGCCGGCTCAGGCGGCCATCCTGTCGGGACGAGAAGAGATCTACAGGGGTGAGAAAAGATGATCGACCCTGAGAAACTTACGGTGAAGGCTCAGCAGGCGCTGTCGCAGGCGCAGTCTCTCGCGCAGTCGATGGACCATCAGGAGATCGATATCGAGCACCTCCTGCTCGCGCTGGTGTCGCAGGCTGAAGGGGTCGTACGGTCGCTCCTGCAGCGGATGGGCGTCAGGCCCGAAGCCCTCGAGGAAAGACTGCGCGCGGAGCTCGAGTCCAGGCCCAGGGTCTCGGGCGCCTCCAAGCAGTATATGTCCGACAGGCTCGACAGGATGCTCGACGTCGCGATGGAGATCGCCCATCGACTGAAAGATGATTACGTCCACGCCGACCACATGATGATGGCGATCCTTCAGGTCGGCGGGCCCGGGGCAAAGGTGCTCGCCGAGTCCGGGGTCAACACCGACGACCTGTTGCTGGCCCTGGCCGACATCCGGGGCGGCCAGCGGGTCACCGACCAGAACCCCGAGGAGAAGTATCAGGCGCTCGAGAAGTTCACCCGCGACCTCACCGCGGAGGCCCGCAAGGGCAAGCTGGACCCCGTCATCGGCAGGGACGACGAGATCCGGCGCGTGATCCAGGTGCTGTCCAGGCGCACCAAGAACAACCCGGTCCTGATCGGCGACCCCGGCACCGGAAAGACCGCGATCGTGGAGGGGCTGGCGAGGCGCATCGTCGACGGCGACGTCCCCGAGGGCCTCAAGAACAAGCGCGTCCTGGCGCTCGACATAGGTTCGCTGGTTGCCGGGTCCAAGTACCGGGGCGAGTTCGAGGACAGGTTGAAAGCCGTATTGAAAGAGATAGACATGTCCCAGGGCGAGATAATCCTGTTCATCGACGAGCTCCACGCGCTGGTGGGTGCCGGCGGCGCGGAGGGAGCCGTCGACGCGTCCAGCATGCTGAAGCCCGCGCTTGCGAGGGGAGAGCTCCACTGCATCGGTGCGACGACCCTGGACGAGTATCGGAAGTACGTGGAGAAAGACGCCGCACTGGAACGTCGGTTCCAGCCTATAATCGTCCGCGAGCCCTCGGTGGAAGACACGATCTCGATCCTGAGGGGACTCAAAGAACGCTACGAAAAGCACCACGGGGTCCGGATACAGGACTCGGCCCTGGTCGCAGCGGCGGTCCTCTCCGACCGCTACATCAGCGACCGTTTCCTCCCGGACAAGGCGATAGACCTCATCGACGAGGCGGCAAGCCGTCTCCGCATCGAGATCGACAGCATGCCGACCGAGGTCGACGAGGTCGAGCGGCGCCTGAGGCAGCTCGAGATCGAACGCGAAGCCCTGAAGAAGGAGAAAGACCAGGCCAGCCGGGAGCGGCTCGAGCGGATCGAGAAGGAGCTGGCGGACCTCAGGGAGGAGAACGAGGAGCTCCTTGCCCACTGGCAGAACGAGAAGGCCTCCATAAGCAGCATCAGCGAGATCAAGGCCAGGATCGAAGACCTCAGGGAAGAGGAGCACAGGGCGGAGATAGACGGCGACCTGGAGAAAGCGGCGGAGATCAGGTACGGGTCGCTGATCGAGGCCGAGAAGGAGCTCGCGGAGGAGATAGAGCGACTGAACGAGGTCCAGAAGACAAGGAAGATGCTGAAGGAGGAGGTCGACGAGGAGGACGTCGCCGACGTGGTCGCCAAGTGGACCGGCATCCCGGTGTCGAGGCTGATGGAGGGCGAGGTCGAGAAGCTGGTCAGGATGGAGGACAGGCTCAGGAAGCGGGTCGTCGGCCAGGAGCAGGCAATTGAGAAGGTCTCGAACGCGATACGAAGGGCTCGCGCGGGCCTGCAGGACCCGAACAGGCCGATAGGCTCGTTCATATTCCTCGGCCCGACGGGCGTCGGCAAGACCGAGCTCGCCCGCGCGCTTGCCGAGTTCCTCTTCGATGACGAGCGCGCAATGGTCAGGCTGGACATGAGCGAGTACATGGAGAAGCACACAGTCTCCAGGCTCATAGGGGCGCCGCCCGGGTATGTTGGCTACGAGGAGGGCGGGCAGCTCACCGAGGCTGTACGCAGAAAGCCCTACACGGTCATCCTGCTCGATGAGATCGAGAAAGCCCACGAGGACGTCTTCAACATCTTGCTCCAGATACTGGAGGACGGGCGGCTGACCGACGGTCACGGCCGGACTGTGGACTTCAAGAACGCGGTTGTGATCATGACCTCGAACATAGGGAGCCAGTCGCTGGAGTCCGTGGAGCCCGAGGAGAGGGCCGAGATGGAACTTCGCGTGCTGGATGCTCTACGGGACCGGTTCAGGCCCGAGTTCCTGAACCGGGTGGACGAGATCCTCATCTTCAACGCCCTGACCAGGGAGGACATCCGTCAGATCGTCGACATACAGATAGAGCTGCTGGCCGAGAGGCTCCAGGAACGGAAGATAACCATAACCCTCACAGACGCAGCCAAGGACCGGCTGGCAAGCGAGGGGTTCGACCCGCTGTACGGCGCGCGCCCGTTGAAGCGCGTGATACAGATGGACATACAGGACGTTCTCGCCCTGAAGATACTGAGCGGCGAGATTAAGGAAGGCGATTCCGTAATGGCAGGCGCCGACAACGGGCGGCTGGTGTTCGATGTCCGGGAATCTGCTCCCTAGCGACGGCCGTCGAACTGGGGCTTGAGGATCACCAGGAAGATGTAGCCCGCGGTGATGATGAGCACCACCACGTGCAACGGTATCAGCCACCTCAGCTTGGGGATCAGGATCAGTATCCCTGTCGCCAGCGCCACGGTCACCAGGGAGGCAATGATCCTGTTTCTGCGGGCGATCATCTCGCTCCTCGCGCGGCTCCTCGGGTATGGGACAAAATCATCCGCGTACGGGTCATCGTGCGAATCCGAGTACTGACTCCTTCGCACGTAAGGTTCGGGGTTATCGCCGTAGACGCTGTAGTAGTAACCTGCATGGTCGGTCTCACCGCCGATCCCGCGGGCGGCGGTGTGCGTGCTCGCGGCAAGCGCATGCATACCCCTGTGGAAGTCGGAGACGGTATTGAGAGGCGATTGCAGCGTCCTCTCCTTGAGGATGTCAGGTAGAAGAATGACAGCTGCCACCGCAAGCAGCAGTATAAGCAGAAGTACCTCCAAAACCTTTGTCCCCTCAGTGCCTTAAGGTACTATATGTTGATACTGCGCGAATATTAACACACAAGATAAAGCGCCGCAAGGGGGTCCGGGAAAAATTTCCAATTCATGGCGAGCCGCGAATGCCAGAAAATGGCTTGTTAAAAGGATATATTAGGGTTTGTAATGTTGTATTAATCGATACAATCTTATTTCTGAACACTAGTTTATTCAGGCTATCACTGTTGAGACTAAGATAGCTCTTCTGTGAATTAACGCATTATGACCGGGCCGAGGTTGAACCCTGTGGCATTCCGGCGCATCAAATTGCTGTCGGACTGGTCTCACGGTCGTCGGAGCATTGATTAGTCCTCTGACGAGGAGCCCCGCCGTATACAGGTCGTGAGCCGCTGCCAAAGCGGTTGAGCGCCCCCCCGTGGTTGGCGAAGGATGTTGCCCACGGTGGAGCCAACAATTAACATAAGGGCACTTACTGTGCGCCGAAAGCGCGCAAACCGGAAGGCGGAATGGGAAAACACTCGAGCCCGGGAATCTCATACTGGGAAGCAAGAAAGCGCCGGAAAGACCTTCGAAACAGGGCCAAGCCACCGCGCCGCCGCGGTCCCACGAAGAAGAGCTGGTTCATCGTCATCCTGCTCGTGGGCTTCTTCGCCGGGTCGGCCCTCGGCTATTACGCGAAGCCCCTCGGCAAGCTGGGCGCCAGGCTGTACCTGTCGGTAAAAGAAGGCCAGTGGCAGCAGCAGGGCCAGGAGAAGCAGGAGGTCGAGCAGGCGCTGAGCACGGTCTCCGTCGACCCCAATAAGACGGTCAATACGCTGGTGATGGGCAGCGACAGCGGCAGCGTAAAGGGCGAGGGCGGCTGGTGCAGGAGCGACGTGATGATGCTCGTGTGCCTGCAGGAACGCGAAAAGAAAGCCGTCGTAATCTCCATCCCGAGGGACACCAAGGTAGTGATCGCGGGGCACGGGACTGAGAAGATAAACGCCGCCCACGCATACGGCGGTCCTTCCGCTGCGATCGATATCGTGAAGCAGGTGCTCGGGATCGACGTCAATCACTACGTGAGCATGAACTTCAACGGTTTCAAGGGTATCGTCAACGCGGTGGGCGGTGTCCCCATCCACTTGAGCAAGCCGATCAACGACCCGCACTCCGGCTACCTTCCCCCCGGTGACCTGAGGCTCGACGGGGAGCAGGCGCTGGTGGTGGTGAGGAGCCGGAAGCTGCCCAACGGGGACGTGGACCGAATACAGAACCAGCAGGCTTTCCTGAAGGCTTTGATGGACAAGCTTTCGGGGATGCGCAGCGTATCAAAGGCAAAGCAACTGGTCGACATCGTCGCCGCCAACTGCAAGATGGACTACGACGCCGGAGAGCTGATGACGCTCGCGGACGAGCTGAGGGGATTCTCGCTGGACAACGTGCAGTTCGTGACACTGCCCGGCGTGTCAAAGTACATAAGCGGCGCGAGCTATTACGTTTTGAACGACCCGCAGGTCGCTTCGCTGGTGCAGGAGGTCAAACAGACCAACGCGGTCTCACCCGAGACCATCGCCAGGCTTCAGACGGAAGCCTCACCCGCCTCCGCGGAGCAGCTCTACGCGCCCGACTCCGACGTCGTGAAGGTGCTGGCCGGGGTGAAGGCCGGAGGCGGAGCCGTGGCCATCGTGGCGCAGGAGCTGAGGCTGCTGGGCCACCAGAACGTGACCGAGGGACAGGCGAAGCAGCCGACCGCGGTCAGCGTGCTCTACCACAGGAAAGAGGCGAAGAAGGCCGCGGAGGACATAAAGGCCTCGATACCCGAGCTCGCGGGCGCGCAGGTCCAGTTCAGCGATGAAGTCACCGGCCAGTACAACGCGCCGGTGGTGCTGGTGCTGGGGACCAGCTTCGCCACGCCAAGCCTGGTCTCGATATACGGCAGGCTCATGCAGCCGGCCATCAACGTCGAGAACCTGGGCAAGCACAGCAAGTCTTTCACCTGACGAGCGCGCCCGGCGCTCGAGGAAAACATCCCGCCACCAACCGCTAGTCCCCTGGCTGCACCGGCGCCGGGATCCCACACAGTGAGAGCGATATGCGACCCGCGCCTTCCGCCTGGGCAAGCAACTCGGCCTCGGCCGGGGACACCAGCAAGGTGACCCTGGAGGGAACCGGCTGAGCTTCGGTATCGACGCCATCTACAGCGGAGCCGCTCCCAGCGCTCAGGACCAGCCTGCCCCTGAGGAGTGTGCTCGTCCGGGGCGGGTCGTCCGATGTCCAGATCAGGTCCACGCTGTCGCCCGGGCGCAACTCCGGGCCCACGCCGGAGTTGGACGCGAGGTCGACGGAATAGGCCCTCAGGTCTTTCGGGATCCTTGAGGCGAGAGAGGCGCCTCCCGACCCGGCGAGCGCCGAAGGCACGAAGAGCTCGCCCCGCCCCACGAACCTGAGCGTGCGGGAGCCCGCGACGTCGGCGGGTTTCCGCCTGGTCCCCGGCGGCAGGTAGCGTTTGGGGATCTTCATGGAGCCCACCATCCCGCGCGTCACAAGAGCGCCCATCTCTATGTCACATTTTGCAACCGGGATGTCCAGCTCCGGCCCGGCGCCCGGGTCGAGGCGGTGGGTGATGTAGCCGAGCAACAGCAGGCCCGCGATGATGGCGAACGCTATGCCGAGCGCTGTGTCGATGCCGGGCCTGGTCCTGAACAGGGAATGTCTTTTCATATCTGTTTTCCGCCAGTGGAGAGGTAAGCAGTACAAGCTGAATCATCATAGACGGGGGAAGGGCGAACTGTCAAACGCTCGAGGTGTCCGGGGCGGCCAGGCTTTCCCCTGACGCGCGAGCCTGGTACGCCATGAATCGATGTCACAGGGTGGCGCTAACATCGGGGCATGAAGGTTATTTTCCGCTTCGGGATCGCAGGGATGTTTTTCGCGGTGATGGCCCTCGGGTCATCCGGTGGTTACTGGGTGCTGCCCCTGGCCGTCGGATCGGTGTCCCTGGTCTGCCTTTTCGTCTCCGCTTCACGCCTGGGCTACCTGGGAGAAGTCGCGGGTGACGGACAGCATTCCGGTATAAGTCCGGGAGGTCAGGACCGGTTCGCGCGCGGTGTGACAGGGGTGGAGGGTCGGCCCGGCGCGTGTTGCGAATGTCGAGACGAAGGCCGACGGGCTTCCGCGGCCGACGGGTGCTCTCTTCGGGATGGCGTCATAAATCTATGAACTCGAAGGTCCAGTCGTCGGTCTCCAGGTAGAGAAGCCTGCCTCGCAGGGTCTCGCCGCGTCCCAGTATGACCTTGACCGTCTCCTGGACCTGGATCGCGGCGGCTAGCGTCGGAGTGGTAGCCGGGTTCCCGGTCTCGACCTCTATGCCGCGCGATTTCTCGTCACCGGTAGCCACCGGCAGGAACGACTCGAGCCCGCTGTCCCCCGGGTAGAGCGTGGTCACCTGGACGCAAGTCCCGGCGATGGCTCCGTGGACCATCACGGTGCCAAGGCGCCGGCACGCCTCCATCACCAGCAGCCTGTCTTCGATATTATCGAGGGCATCGATGACCACGTCGGCGCCCTGCAACAGGCTGTCGACGTTGGAGGCTTCGGCCGCGAGCCGCTCCATCGAGACCTCGACATCGCAGTTGATCTCCGCGAGCCGCTCCGCGGCGACCTCCACCTTCGGCAGGCCCACGGAGGTCTCACAGGAGAAACCCTGCCTGTTGAGGTTTGTCTCGTCGAACACGTCGGGGTCCGCGAGGACTATCTTGCCGACGCCCATTCGAGCCAGCAGTTCAGCCGCACGGCTCCCTATGCCGCCCGCGCCGACCACCGCGACCGTCGACTTCAGTAGAGTGGCCTGGCCGGCGACCCCGGTCGTTCCGATGTTCTTGACGTACCGGAGAGGGATTATGCTGTCTTCCAGCGCGGCGATGGCCACCTGGCGGGACGTCAGTCCCAGGGCGGAGGCGATCCTGGCCACGCCTTCCATGCTTATGCACGAAATCTCCCTGCCCCCCTCGAGGCGCCCGAACTTCTCTTGCTCCAGTCGTCCACGAAGGTCATCCTCGTTCAACCTAACCTCCCGATATCGCCTGGATGATGGCCACGACGTCGCCGTCCGCAAGTCCTCGTTCCAATCGGCTTCGCTTCCTGTTCACCGTCACCGATCCCACGAGACGGCGCGGTATGCCGAGCTCCGCGATGAGCCCCTCGACATCGATCCCTTCCTCCAGGGTCCTGTCGAACTCACACGTACAGAGAGGAGGATCCGCTTTGGAGAGCAGCATGGTCGCGACCTTGACGGTGACGTGCATATCGACCTCCGGGCTCAGCCGGACGCCCGCAGCCTGCTGTCCACGTATCTCAGCAGCTCTTCGCGGGTGACCATCCCGACGATGCGGCCTTCCGCCCCCACGAGGACGAACTCCTCGCCCCTGGTGAGCTGTTTCATGACGGCCTCCAGCGGCGTGTCCGGAGCAACCACAGTCACGGACGGCAGCGGCTTCGCGATGCGCCCGGCGTTCAGCAGGTCCCACTCCGCCAGCGAGACTCTGGCCAGGTCGTCCCTGAAGACCACGCCGACCGCCTCGCCGTCTTTCATGACCGGGAACGCGGGGAAGCGGTAAGCGGCGAAGTAGTTGTTGCGAAGGCTGGTCAGAGGAGTCTCGGAGTCGACCATCGGGACGTCCGTGTACATGAGGTCCTTGACCTTTGTGTCGGTCGTCGCGAGCCGCATCAGCGTCTGCTTGTAGCTCGCCTGGGCCAGCCTGAACAGGAACATGCTGATGATGATGAACCAGAAGCCGCTGAACAGGTAACCCTTGACCAGAAATATTATTGCGACTACCGCGATCCCTCCCGCCACGACCTGCCCTGAGATGCTCGCTATCCGGGTGGATTTCTTGATATCACCGGTGGTGCGCCACAGGACCGCCCGCAGCACCCGGCCGCCGTCCAGCGGGAACCCCGGCAACAGGTTGAAGAGTCCTACCGCCAGGTTGATGACCCCGAGGTAAAGGAGGGGGACGACGAGCAGGGCGCTCAACCCCGTCGACTTCGCCAGCAAAAACAGCAGGAAGAAGAAGCCTGCCATCACGAACGTCGCCAGCGGGCCCGCTATGGCCATCCTGAACTCGCCGCCGGCGCTCTTGACGTCCTCGCTCATCTCGGCCACCCCGCCGAACATGAAGAGGGTTATCCGGGCGATGCGGACTCCGCTCCTCTTCGCGACGTAGCTGTGCGACAGCTCATGGGCGAGCAGGCATACAAAGAAAAGTACGGCCGTCACGAAGCCCGCTATCCACGGCCACGGTCCGCCTGGGAACGGGTGCGTGCTGAGATAGACGGACAGCAGGGAGAGGGGCCACACCGCAGCCGGGTTCTGGAAGAGGGCGCCGAACGAAAGACCTAACAGGGCAAAGATGAACAGCCATGTGAAGTTGATGACTATCTCTATGCCGAATATACGGCCGATCTTGAAACCGGACGAAGGAAACACGAGTATCTTGCCCCCAGGCTCCTCAGAGCTCGAAGTGCGACATGTCCTTGAGGACGCGGTAGCGCCCCTCGATGTCGGACAGAGTGAGCGATTCCATGCCCTTGACGCTGAACGCCTCGACCGAGAAGGACGCCATCACGGTCCCGTATATGACGGCCCGGCGGACGTTCGGCGCCGACAGGTCGCCGGTTCGCGCGAGGTGCCCCATGAAGCCCCCGGCGAAAGAATCGCCCGCCCCGGTCGGGTCGAACACGTCCTCGCAGGGAAAGGCGGGCGCGCTGAAGCATTCGTCGCCCGTGAACATCATCGCCCCGTGTTCCCCCTTCTTTACTATCACCGTTTCAGGGCCCATCCCCAGAACGACCCTTGCGGCTTTTATCAGGTTGGGTTCCAGCGCAAGCTCGCGGCACTCCGAGTCGTTCAGTACTATGACGTCAACCTTCGAGATGGTCTCGAGCAGTTCCTCTTTTCTGCCCTCGATGTAGAAGTTCATGGTGTCCAGGGCGACCAGCCCGGGGCGCGTCACCTGGCTGAGTACGGAGCGCTGAAGGACAGGGTCGATATTCGCCAGGAACACGTACTCCATCGCCTTGAGCGATTCCGGGACAACGGGCAGGAAATCCTCGAAGACGTTGAGCTGCGTCTCCAGGGTATCGCGTTCGTTGAGGTCGTATCCGTAGGAGCCGGACCAGCGGAAGGTACGGCCCTCCTGAACGACGAGGCCCGTGACGTCGATGCCGAGCCCCGACAGGTATTCGATATGCTCGTGCGGGAAGTCGGTCCCGACCACGGCCACCATCGCGACGTCCGTGAAGTAGCCGGCCGCCACCGAGAAGAAGGTCGCCGAACCGCCCAGCGCCTCGCTCACCTCCCCGAACGGGGTCTTCACGCTGTCCAGGGCGACCGAGCCTACTACGAGTATTCCCATGTCCTCACCTGTTATCCGGGGGAAGATACTTGCCCAGCAGCGGACGTAGAGCGACCCTCGTCTCCTCGGGTACGACGTCAGGGCTGCTCGCGATGGCATGCTCGAGCGAGTGCGTGCACGGGCAATCGCGCACCTGGGGCACCAGCGGCACCGTCGCCTTCATTATCCGCTTGGCGGTCTCGACGGTCTTCGCCATGTTTGCGAGGATGAGCCCGGCGGTCACGTCCTCGGTCTTGTCTTTCCACACGTCGTAGTCGGTGACGAGCGACAGCGACGCGTAGCACATCTCCGCTTCCCTCGCCAGCTTGGCCTCGGTGCCCGAGGTCATGCCTATGACGTCGGCACCCCAGCCGCGGTATATCCTCGATTCGGCGCGCGTCGAGAACGCCGGCCCCTCGATGGAGATGCAGAGCCCTCCCATGTGGACCGTTGCCCCGACCGCCCGGGCGCTGTCATAAAGGACCTCTGACAGCATGGAGCAGACAGGGTCGGCGAAATCGACGTGTACCGCCGGACGACCGTTGAAGAAAGTGCTCTGGCGGGACTTGGAGTTGTCGAAGAACTGGTCGGGTATCACGATGTCCGTCGGGTGGTACTGCTCCTGCATGCTGCCTACTGCGTTAACCGATATCAGGGCGTCGACGCCGAGGGTCTTCATCCCGAAAACGTTGGCCCTGTAGTTGACGGTCTGCGCCGGGATGCCGTGACCCCGGCCGTGCCGCGCCAGGAACACGACCTCCACGTCCAGCAGCCTGCCCCGGATGAAGGCATCCGACGGGTTCCCGAAGGGGGTGTGCATGACGAGCTCTTCCTCGATCTCGAGCTCCTGCATCTCGTAGAGCCCGCTGCCGCCGATAATCCCTATCATCGTCTACTCCCGCGCCGGTATCGTTTCGCAGTGATATCAGAGGAATGCCAGAAGGGATTCTACAACATAGGAAGTCGGCGCGCATGGACGGAATCAGGTGGAATGGCGCCGGGCCGGGGGATCAGGAGGGAGCTTTGACCCTGTCTTCCGCGGCGCCCTCCGAGTCCTTCTTTGTCCCCGTGTCCTTGGGAGGCTTTGGCTCGACCTTCTCGGCCGAGTCCTGTTCTTCTTTGGGCTGCACGGGGGTCTTGCTGTGGGCGTTGCGCGAGTCGGTCGCATAAAAACCGGAGCCCTTGAAGACTATGCCGATCGGGTGAAAGACGCGCCGGACCTTGCCGCCGCACGACTCGCAGGTCTCGACGTTCTCGTTTATGCCGTGGACGACCTCGAAGGTCGTGTCGCACTTCTTGCACTTGTACTCGTACCTTGGCATCTCCATCTTCTTCCGGTATCGCCTCACGTAAACGACCGGCGCATGGGAGGCGCCGGTCGCTTTGCTGACCGGTTAAAATCATACAACAGGGCCGCACCACGTTCAAATGAGCTGGCTCAACCCGACCCGGCGGCGAACGGATGGAATAAAGCAGAACTCCCTGTTGGTCGATATTATCTTGAGAGGAAGGGCGGGTACCGATGGACGGTACAGTCCCGCCTCCCTGGAGGTCGGTTTGATGCAGGGAAACATACTGCTCGCGGACGACAACAAGCTCGTCGTCAAGATAACTTCCGCGATCCTGGAGAGCGCAGGTTACTCGGTGAGCGTCGCATGGGACGGCGTAGAGGCCATCAACAAGGCTTACACCGAGCTGCCGGACGTTCTGATACTCGACATCGAGATGCCGAAGGTAAACGGCTACCAGGTTTGCAGGCTGCTCAAGGACGACGAGTTCACAAGGGATATCCCGATCGTGATGGTCACCGGGCGAGAGCTCCAGAGCGACATGTTCTGGGGCGAGAAGACCGGCGCCGAGGCCTACGTCGTAAAGGGATTCAAGCCCGAGCAGCTTCTCGGGGTGGTAGCGGAGATGGTAGTGACCGGGCGCGAGAGGCGCGCGAAGGCCCAGCCCAGGGAAGGCTCGACGGTGCTGAACGACGAGTCGAATGTACTCAGCAGGGTCATCGACGTCCTCGATTCGAAGCTGTTCGAATCGACGATACTGAACGAGCTGGGCTCGCTGGCCAGCCTCGACCAGGGCTGCAGGCTCACGGTCAAAGGCGTCCTGGAGATCCTGGCTCGGGTGGTGGGAAACAGCGTTGGCTCGGTGATGATGCTGGAGGAGGAGGACCTCATCATCCATCTCAACGGCCCCACGTCCAGGGAGCACCTGGATGGCGTGGTCGAGCACGTCTATGAGACCGCGATGGGGTACGGCTGGGAACTGAACGCCGAGCGGGCGAGGCTGGTCGTATACAACGACGAACAACTGGCGGAAGAGCGCGCGGGCGACGACAACCCGGTGGCGGAGCTTTCACACGTGGATATCCCGCTGATGGCGCAGAAGAAGGTCGTGGGACTCCTGGTGCTCAGCCACGCGCAGAGCGCGGCCTTCGTGAGGAACGCGCAGACCATAATCAAGCTGGTGCAGAACCAGGTGACCATCGTCATCGACAACGCCCGGCTGTACGAGGCCGCGAGGCGCATCGCCATCACGGACGGCCTGACCAAGCTGTACAACCACAGGTTCTTCCAGGAGCTGTTCGATAAGGAGTACAAGCGCTCGGACCGGTACAACACCATCTTCAGCCTCATCATGCTGGACATAGACAACTTCAAGAAGATCAACGACACCTACGGCCACCTCTGCGGAGACGAGATCCTCAAGGGCCTTGCGAAACTCATAAGGGGCTGCCTCAGGTCCATGGACGTCTTTGCGCGGTATGGGGGCGAGGAGTTCGCCATCCTGCTGCCCGAGACTGCCGCGCCGGACGCGGTCCAGACCGCCGAGAGGATAAGGTCGGCGGTCGAGCAGCATGCGTTCATCTGGTCCGATAACGGCATGCGGATAACTGTCAGCCAGGGCGTAGCCGTCTACCCCAGCCCCGGCGTCCACGAACGCTTCGACATCATCGCCAAGGCGGATGCCGCGCTGTACGAGGCGAAGGCAGCGGGGCGCAACAGGGTGGCCTTCAGGGAATAGCCCCCGGGGGTCAGGTCTTGAACGGTGAATTCCTGGTCTTTCAGTGAGCGCGGCAGTATAAATTCACTATTCAAGACCTGACCCTGTTCCTTACCCGTTCCTTACGCTCACCGCGTACAAACACTCCAGGAACCGGTCGTTTCGGCCCAGATGCTGTATTTGTGGAGCCCGTTGCGCCGTGCTATCCTTTTACGGGTTGCGAGGTCTTACCGAATAGCGCGGCGGCCTGTCTCCACGGTCGTCGCGCCTGACGCAGGATACAAAGGAGGAAGAAGTATGGGGAAGGAACAACAGGATGTCTACATGATCGACGCCTGCCGCACCGCGTTCGGCAAGGCGAGGCCCGACGGTTTCTTCGGGCTGACGCGTGCCGACGATATGGTAGTAAAAATCATCCGGACGCTGATGCACCGGAATCCCAAGGTCGACCCCAACATGATCGATGACAACATCTGGGGAGCGACCACCCAGACGGGAGATCAGGGCCTGACCCTCGGGCGCACCAGCGCGATCCTCGCCGGCCTGCCGGTCTCGGTTCCGGGCTACTCGGTCGACAGGATGTGCGCGGGCGGCATGACCGCGATCAACAGCGGGATCAGCGCGATCGCGTTCGGGATGGCCGACGTGATAGTGGCCGGAGGCGTCGAGCACATGGGCCACCACCCGATGGGGCAGGGTGCGGACCCGAACCCGCGCTTTATAGCAGAGAAGCTGGTCGACCCCAGCGCCCTCAACATGGGAATGACGGCGGAGAACATCCACGACATGTACCCGGAGCTGACGCGCGAGAAGGCCGACGAGTACGCGGTCTGGTGCCAGCAGAAGGCGAAGAAGGCACTCGACGCAGGGTACTTCGACGACATCATCGTCCCGATGACTGTCTGGACGAGCGAGGGCTGGAAGATCGCCGACAAGGACGAGCAGCCCAGGCCCGAGGCGTCGGTCGAGAACATGAAGGGACTTCGCCTGCCGTTCCGCAAGGGCGGGCGGGTGACGGCCGGTAACTCGTCGGGCCTGAACGACGGCGCGGCCGGGTGCATCCTGGCCTCCGGCGATGCGGTCAAGAAGCTCGGGCTCAAGCCGAAGATGAAGGCGCTCGGCTTCTCCTACGCGGGCGTGCGCGCCGAGGTCATGGGCCTGGGCCCGATACCGGCGACCCAGAAGGTGCTGGAGAGGACCGGGCTCAAGTTCGACGACCTCGATTTCATAGAGCTGAACGAGGCCTTCGCGGTCCAGTGCCTCGCCTACATTGACGCCTTCAAGATGGAGGGCTACAAGGACAAGCGTCTCAACCCCCTGGGCGGCGCGATAGCATACGGGCACCCGCTGGCGTCGTCGGGCGGAAGGCTAGTGGCGCACCTTGCGAAGGACTTCGAGCTCAACCCGAAGACCAGGTACGGGATCACCACCCTGTGCGTGGGACTCGGCATGGGCGCAGCGACGATATGGGAGAACGTTAGCAACGGAAAGTAGTCCGCTTCGCGGATTCTCGAAAGGAGGCAGGATGGCGGAAGAGTTGATAACCCAGTTCAAAGTGACATATTTCAACCATCCAAGGGCGGGCAAGCTCGCCATAATGACGATGGACAACGGCGCGGACTACAAGAAGCCGAACACGTTCGATGACAAGGCCATTGCATCGCTTAACGAGGCGATGGACAACCTCGACAAGGACGTCAAGGGTCTGATGCTTACCGGCAAGACGTTCATCTTCTCGGTAGGCGCGAACCTGATCGAAGCGGCCACCAGGCTCGAGACCAGGGACATGGCGGTCGAGATGGGCCGCGCGGGACACGCCGGTTTCAAGCGTATCATGGACCTTGACGTTCCGACACTGGCAGCCATCAACGGCGCGTGCCTGGGCGGTGGCCTGGAGATAGCGCTTGCATGCGACTACAGGACGGTTTCCACAGGCGTGACGGCCATGGGGTTCCCGGAATGCTTCGTCGGGCTCGTCCCCGCCTGGGGCGGCACGCAGCTGCTTCCCAGGCTGCTCGGATACGAGAAGGCGATTACGGTCATCATCAAGAACCCGCTCCAGAACAACCGTTTCCTCAACGGGGCCAAGGCGTTCGAGATGGGCATCGCCGACAGGCTGTTCGAGCCGGTCGAGTTCTTCGACGAGTCGATGGAGCTGCTGGCCAAGATAGTGACCGGCGATGAGAAGATCGAGCGGGAGAAGCCTGACCTGTCCGACGCCAAAGCTCAGATCGCGGACGCTCGTGAGTTCGTCAAGGGTAGGGTGCACGCGGGCCCGATAGCGCCGTACATCGCGTGCGACTTGATGGAGGGCGCCGCCGAGTGGAGCCTTGACGAGGGCTTTGAGAAAGAAAGCCAGGCGCTGGGGGATCTGGCCATGAGCGACCAGCTGAAAGCGTCGGTCTACTCGTTCGATCTGGCCCAGCGCAGGGCGAAGCAGATGGTGGGAGTGCCGGCCGACTCGCAGCCGCTGCCCGTGAACAAGGTCGGCGTAATCGGCGCCGGGCTGATGGCGTCCCAGATGGGGTTCCTGTTCCTGCAGCGCCTCGAGGTACCGGTGGTGATGAAGGACATCAGCCAGGAAGTCCTCGACAAATGCAAAGAGTACATCGACGGCCAGCTCGACCGGCTGGCGAAGAAGGGCAGGGTGGAAGAGCCGAAGGCCAACTTCTTGAAGAGCCTGATGACCTACACGCTCGAGGACAAGGATTTCGAGGGCTGCGATTTCGTCATCGAGGCCGTCTTCGAGAACATGGACATCAAGAAGAAGGTGTTCGCAGGGGCGGAGAAGTACCTGAGCGACACCGCCATCCTGGCGACCAACACTTCCACGCTGTCGATAACCGAGATGGCGAGCAACTTGAAACACCCCGAGAGGGTCGTCGGCTTCCACTTCTTCAACCCGATATCTGCGATGCCACTTCTCGAGATCATCAGGGGAAAGAAGACCAATGACGTAACCGTGGCGACGGCGGGCGGGGTCGGGAAGAAGATCCGCAAGACGATGGTCTTCATGAACGACGCCCCGGGCTTCCTTGTCAACAGGATGCTCATCCGCCAGAGCGTCGTGGTCGGCGACATTGGCATGGGCCCCAACACGCCGCAGGAGATAGACGACGCGATACTGGACCTCGGCCTGCCGATGGGCCCGTTCGACCTGATGGCGCTGGTCGGCCCCGCGGTGGCGCTGCACTCGAGCGAGACGCTCGCCAAGGCGTTCCCGGACAGGTATCACGTAGACCCGAATGTGGCCAAGATCGTCGAGATGAAGAAGCCGGGCATCTACCTGCCGTTCACCAAGGATGTCGACCCCGAGGTCGCCGCCGTCATGGTGACCGACGAGAGCCTGCCCAAGCTCTCGGCGGACGAGATTCGCGCCAGGGCGCTGGAGGCGCTCGCCGACGAGGCGCGCCGCATTCTGGACGAGGGCGTGGTGGCCGAACCGCAGGACATCGACACCGGCCTGATATTCGGCGCCGGCTACCCGTTCTTCATGGGCGGACTTACCCGCTACCTCGATCAGAAGGGCATCAGCGAGAAGGTCAACGGCAAGAAGTTCATGACCGATGAGGAAGTCGTGGCCTACCTCAAAAGGTAAGACCGCACGGGAAAACGAAAATGCGCGTCCGCCGTCGGGCGCGCGTTTTCTTATTGATCATCTGTTACGCAAAATAGGGGTCTGACCCCCATTTTGCGTTTTACAGGGGATAAAGGCTGATAGCCTCGAGGAACTCGCCGAGAAAGGCCTTCGCGTCCAGGCGCATCGGCAGAGCGACCGGCCGATCGTTGCGCGCAGGGTCCGGCTCCAGGGCGCCGGTGCGGAAACGGCCACAGCGCAGGCGCATGCCCCGCTCGTCGACCTCGCCGAACAGCTCGGGCCTGCGCAGGTAGACCGCGGCTACCACGTCCCATGGCACGAATCCGCCGCCTCCGGAGAAAAACGGGACCACCCGGTTCAGGCGCAGCCACGGCTCGATCCGGTAAGCCAGGTAGGTCGCTGCCCTGCTCTGCATCGCCCAGAGCGAATCCAGTTCGCTGCGGGTGAACAGCGCCTGCTTGCACAGGTCGGCGGTGGCTATCACTTTTTCGCAGGGGGCCGCGAGCACTTCCTCGGCGGCGTCCAGGTCTTTCCAGAAGTTGAACTCGAAGGGGGAGACGAGCGGGATGCTGATGCCCTCCTCGAGCACGCCGCCCATGATGACGATCCGCCCGATCCCCTCGTAGAACCCCCGCGAGCGACCGGCGGTCGCCAGGTTGGTCAGTGGGCCCAGCGCCAGGATGGTCACCTCTCCCCGGGCGGCCTCCACGCACTCCCGAAGCGCGCGACTGGCGGCTGTTTGCCTGCCGAGGTCCTTCCTGCCCCTGGCCCCGGCGAAGACCGGGACGTCTTCCCGCGAGGCGACCCGGGCCAGTTCCACGGCCTTGGGAAGGGTCTTCCTGAGCGGCGCGTTGCCGTGGATGGCGGTTATCCCCATGACGTCGAACTCGTCGGGCCGCGCCAGCATATAGAGGATCGCGAGCCCGTCGTCGACGTCGCTGAAAGCGTACCCCGTCGCCGGGTCGGTATCTATCAGGACCTTCTGTGCGCTCATGCCGGCCTCCTCATTCAGCGAGGCGGAGTTCCGCCAACAGTGATGATACGATATTGTGCGCGGGGTCGCCGGGGGCGGCCCCTGTCGGACCTTGGGAACGGTGATCATGACCGGGGAACAGACACCCTTTGGACTCTTCGGATGCTCGCTCGACGCCCTCGATTCTCCAGAGCGCGTCGCCATGAAGCACGCGTTAATGAATGCGCTGGAGGAGGGGTTGGTGGAGGCGGGCATACCAAGGGACCATTTCGACATGGTGGCCGGCAGGCTCGGAGCCATGGACGGAGTGGTCATGATAGGTAAGCTCCTGATCGGGTCGTGGCTCACGCCGCGCCCGGAACCGTCCGACCGGGGACTCATCTCTGAGAGGCGATACGCGGACTTCCTGGATTCCGGCGGCTGCCGGATGATGTCCGCGAGGCTCGGCGAGTTCGTGAAGGACAGGGTGTTTCCCCTGAGGCCGCTGCTGGTAGGCGTCGACCACTCGCTTACCGGCGGCGTCGTGAGGGCGCTCGCCGAGGGTCAGGTGGGCGGGGACCTGGCGCTCGTCGTTCTCGACAGCCATTTCGACGCGATACCCGCGTCGGTGAGGAAGGCTGCCGCGGCCGCGCTGCCGACGGGGAACGGAGGCGCCAGGGCGCCGGGGTCGGAAGAGCCGGAGTCGCGGGGACCCGGCCGGCCGGCGGACGCCCCAGACAGCTATGGCTGCGGCAACTGGATCGCGGAGACGATCGACGCGGGGCTGGTGCCGCCCGGGGCGGTGGTGGTGATCGGCCCGTCGGACGCGGCGCCCGAACGGGTTGACGACACGCCTGGCGAGCTCGACGCGTACCGGAGGGCCTACCGGGCACTCGAAAAGCGAGGGGTCAGGATCGTCGGCAAGAACGCCCTCCGGGAGTCCGGCGCGTCGGCCGCACTGGCCGCCCTCGGACCCCTTTCGCAGAAGCAGGTCTACGTCTCTATCGACGCTGATACCGGCGCCGGAGCCGGCATGGGGGCGGTGAGGTTCCTGGACAGGATCGGCCTCGCGCCGGGGGAACTTATGGAGCTTGCGGAGGCGATATCGGGCTGGGTTGCGGACTCCGGGGCGGCGCTGGCGGGCGTCGACCTCATGGAGATAGACACCCACCTGGCGGATATTCCCGGGGGGACCGACCGCACCGTGGAGGTATGCATGGGCATGGTACAGAAGCTGATCGGCACGGTGCTGGCGGATTGAGAGGTGGTGCAGCTTATGCCCGCGGACGAAACGAGGCTGAGGGTCGAAAGCGAAGGAGTGACCCTCGAGTTCGAACCGCGTACGGGCGAGTTTTCGGTCTCGAACATCGAGGGGCCTGTCTTCGAGCGGGCGAGGGCGAGGGTGATACTGAGGACAGGCTCAGGCACAGAGGTCCTCGAGGCGGCCGGCGTTTGGGAGGCCGTCCTCCACGAGCACTCAGAGCTGGTGGCCGAGGCGGACTCCGCAAAGGGCAGGCTCTTCTTTCGCGCCAGGGCAAGTGAAACCGAGGTCATCCTCGAGGCGGGACTGAGATGGGACGGCGAGGGCGATACGCCGGGCATCGAGGCGGTTTCTCCGCTGTCTGTCGCGCGCGGGGGTATCTGGCCCGCCCGTGGCAACAACCGTTCCTGGCGCTTCTACCAGAACGGCTGGCAGTGCTGGACCCCGAGCGGGACCCTCGGCAGGAGACGGCCGGGCGATTACCTGTTCCCCCTCTTCCTCCCGCGCGCCGCCAAGGCGATGCTGGCGAACACCTCCACCCCGGTAACATCCCAGAGAGGGCACTTCACCAGCGAATGGTTCGCGGGGCTGGCCGACGTCGACGGCGGGGAGTCGGTCGTGGTCGGTTTCACCGGGGTGGGACGCGCCCTCTCGCAGGTCTCCGCGGTGATCGGGGGCAGGCACAACGAGGCGAGGCTCGAGGCGGTATCGAGCTTCGAGGGCAAGAGCGCGGTGCGCGATGAGGAGTTTTTCTCGGAGCCCCTGGCGGTGATACCCGGAGACCTTACGGGCGGAAACCTCGAGAGGTACGCAGAGCTGGTGGCCGCCGAGCAGGGGGTCGAAGGCGTCCGCGAGGGCCCGGTCGGGTGGTGCTCCTGGTACCAGTACTTCTGCGGGGTCACCAGGGAGAAGGTCGAGCGCAACCTCGAAATGGCGAGCTCCAGGTACGGGCACTTCGGCATCGAGCTGGTCCAGGTCGATGACGGCTATCAGCCGGCGGTGGGCGACTGGCTCGAGACCAACGACGACTTCCCCGGTTCGATGAAGGAGCTGGCGGACGAGATAACCGCCAGGGGAAAGATCCCGGGAATATGGGTCGCGCCGTTCACCGCGGTCCGGGGTTCCCGGCTATTCAAGGAGAATCGCGGATGGCTGCTGTCGAACGACAGGGGAAAGCCGCTGCTCGCGGGCCTGAACCCGATGTGGGGAGGGAGGTTCTACGGGCTGGACATCACCAACCCCGAAACGCTCGAGTGGGTGAGGACTGTCTTCGAGGGCGTGCGCGCGAGTGGGTACCGCTTTGTCAAACTGGACTTCATGGCGACCGCGATGCTGGAGGGCAAGCGTTTCGACGCTTCGCTCACGAGGGTGGAGGCGCTCAGGCGCGCTCTTCAGGTCATACGCGACGCGCTCGGGCCAGAGACCTACGTGATCGCGGCGGGCGGGCCGATACTCGCGGGCACCGGGATACTGGACGCCCAGCGGGTTAGCGGTGACGTCGCGCCGTCATGGCGTCCGTTCTACCAGAAGCTGATCCGCGACCGCGCCACGCAGGGAGTGCGCAACGGCCTGGTGAGCGTCTTCACCCGCTATTTCCTCAGCAACAGGCTCTTCGAGGGTGACCCTGACTGCCTGATGGTGCGGACGAAAGACACCAGGCTCACGCTCGACGAGAGAAGGACGCTGGCCTCCGCCATATCCATCTTCGGGGGCTCGATGATGGTCTCGGACGACCTCGGCCTCTGGGGCCCCGAGGAAGAACTCATGATGTCGCGCGTCATGCCGCACCTCAAGGGCAAGCCCTACGTTCCGGACATCTGGACCAGCGAGGTGCCCCGCTTCATGGTATCGGAACTGGAGGACGCCAGCGGGGCATATCACGCGGCGCTCGTAGTCAACTGGGCCAACTCGAAGAAGACGCTCAACGTATCGCTCTCGGAGCTCGGTGTCGAGCCGGGCCGCTACCACGCGTACGAGTTCTGGACCGGACGCTACCTCGGCGAAGTCGTCGACGTCTTCAAGCTCGTCCAGGTCCCCGCCCACGGGTGTGCCCTCGTCAAGCTGACCCCTTCGTCCGGCTCGGCGAGGCTCGTCGGTTCGAACATCCACCTCATGCAGGGGGCTGCTGAGCTGAGCAGGTTCGAACAGACCCCGGTGGGCGTGAGAATGGTGCTCGACGGCCCGGTGAAGCGGCAGGCGCGCCTCGCCGTGAGCCTGCCGCGGCAGGCGTTGGTGGAGTCCGTGAGCAACAGGAGCGGGTGGACCGACGCTCCCAGGTTGTCGCGCGTCTCGAGGACCGTCTACAGCCTCGATGTCGAACTCGATGGCAAGACCGAGGTGGAGTTGGTGTGGCCCCCGGACTCGATGTTCAAGACATGACCCCGATCGCGGGGGTCGAGATGAGGAGGTCAGGTGCCTGCAACCGAGATCGATGGCGTCAAGATCGCATACGAGGCGACCGGCGAGGGAAGGCCGCTGGTGTTCCTGCACTGCTGGACGGGCAACAGTTCTTTCTACTTCGAGCAGATCACGCGTTTCTCGCCGGAATACCGGTGCATATGCCCGGATTTCCCCGGGCACGGTGAGTCGGGGGAGTGCGACGAGTACTCTGTCCCACGGTTCGCCGAGCTGATCGCCGGGCTCCTCGACAGCCTGGGGGTCGATAGCGGCGTCTTCGCGGGACACAGCCTCGGCGGGATGGTCGCCATGCAGCTCGCTCTCGAGCGTCCAGAGATGGTAAAAGGCCTGGTGTTGCTGGACACGACCCCGCACCTCTGCGGGTTCATCCCGCAGCGGGCGATGACCGACCTCATAGTCGCGTTCGGCGGGCTGGCGCTGAAGCCGGTCAAGGCCATCGCCGCCGGTGTCGCCGCGACGCATCCGCTCGCGGGTCCGGGACCGCGTATCATCACCGCCGCCCAGTGCTCGAAGGTCGCGAACCGGCACATGGTGCGGACCATGAAGGCGATCCGCAGGTTCGACGTCAGCGAAAGGCTTGGCGAGATAGAGCAGCCGGCACTGATAGTCGTGGGAACGGCGGACATGCTCGCGGACCTTCGTCAGGCGCGCCTCATGGCAAGGAACATACCCGGCTCGACGATGCGCATCGTCAGGGGCGCGGGCCACATGGCGCTGTTCGAAAAGCCGGCCGAGGTGAACAGGGCGATGGCCGACTTCCTGAACAGGTGCTACCCGCCGGACGAAGAATAGGTGAACGGAGACAACCCGGCCAGAGGGCCGTGGCAAAAACGGGGGTGAGGTGCGGTGAGGCTGAGCGCGCGCAACGTCATCAAGGGCACGATAAAGTCGGTCAAGCACGGCGCCGTGAACTCGGAGGTGGTTATCGAGATACCGGGCGGCACCGAGGTCGTGTCCGTCATCACGAAGACCTCGGCCGAGGACATGGGCCTGGCCGAGGGCAAGGGAGCCTACGCCGTCATCAAGGCGACCAACGTGATGATAGGGGTCGACTGAGCTCCTCGCTTCAGCGCGACTCCGTCTCCTTCTTGAGGTCCTTCAAAGCCGAGGTCATGACGCGCTTGTCGACCTGCTTGAGCAGCCTCTTGGCTCCGGGGATGCGCAGGGCGGTCGGCAGAGAGTACTGCACGTCGTAGTGATAGGTGACCTCGGTGCGGTCGTCGTCCAGGGGCTCGAACTCGTAGTATGAGTTCACATCGTCCAGGTCTCCCTCGACGTATCCCAGGTCGATCCTGTTCTCCTTGTATGTGTAGCTGAGCACGTAGTTGATCTTCGTCAGGACGGCGTCCACCTTGTACCTGACCTTTATCCCGCGCTTCTTCTTGTCGCGCTCTAGGACCTCCATCTCGTCGACGCCCGACATCCAACCGGGGTACGACTCGAAGTCGAGGAGGACGTCCGTGATCTTGTCTACGCCGGCGTTGATCACGAGAGAATCGGTGAGTCCCGCCTTGCTATCGTCCGCCATGGTTCCCCCTCTGTTCCGCTATCGCTGCAAGTCTGAACAATATATAACAGGACCGGTGCAAAGCGCGAGAAGAGCTCTTGCGCATCGGTCCGGCGCCGGTCGACGGCGGCGGCGCGACAGGCGGGGAGTCGCTACGTGCTGATGTATAATTGCGGCACTCGATGGAGGGAGGCAGGCGATGGTGACTCTCGAGCGGGCCGGGATCCTGGGACTTGTCGGGCGCACGCCGGTAGTCGAGATCAAGAGGATAAATCCGAATCCGCAGGTGAGGATACTCGCCAAGCTAGAGGGGTTCAACCCGTGCAGCTCGGTCAAGGACCGCATCGCGCTCTTCATGATCGAGGGCGCCGAGCAGAGGGGCGAGCTGACGGGCGACATGACGATACTCGAGCCCACCAGCGGCAATACCGGCATCGGCCTCGCCCTGGTGGCGTCGGTCAAGGGATACAAGCTGAAGATCGTGATGCCCCAGACCATGAGTGTCGAGCGCCAGCAGGTCTTGAAGGCTTTCGGCGCGGAGCTGATCCTGTCTCCCGGCTCCGAGGGCATGAACGGGGCCATCGCGCTCGCGCGCAGGCTGGCCGAGGACGCTTCTTTCTATATGCCCGACCAGTTCGCGAACCCCGACAACGTGAGGGCGCACTTCGAGAGCACCGGCGCCGAGATAGTGGAGCAGGTGGACGAGGTGGACGTGCTGGTGGCCGGCATAGGCACGGGCGGAACGCTCATGGGAGTCGGCCGGCGGCTCAGGGAGTGGAACCCGGAGCTGAAGGTGGTGGGTGTGGAGCCGTTCCCCAACTCACGCATCCAGGGGCTGAGGAACCTGGGCGATTACATGCCCCCGATATTCGACGCGTCGATACTCGATGACAAGCTGAACGTCGACGACAGGTCGGCTTTCAGGATGGCGCGCGAGCTGGTCAGCGAGGAGGGTCTCTTCGTCGGGATGTCGAGCGGCGCCGCTATGTGCGAGGCCTGCCACCAGGCGACACTACGGAACAGTGGAACCGTCCTGGTCATCTTCCCCGACCGCGGCGACAGGTACCTCTCGACAGAGTGTTTCAGCCACCAGAGGCAGGACGTCCCGACCGATGGGATTTAGAAGCCGGCCTTTGGCTTGCCCGACTCCCCCTCCCGCATCCTGTCACAGACCGCCTCCTGCACCTCGAGGTAGGACCTGATGACCCATTCTCTGAACTCGTCGGGGCGCATCACCGCCTCGGAGTCCTTGGGCACTCCATAGATCATCGCGACGACTATCTGCGTGGCGTAGTCCTCCGCAGACCCCAAACCCAGCACCCCCTCTCGCAGAAACGCGCATCGTAGATGTCTTGCCTGAGCGGCCGCGATGAACCCCGGCGCATGCTCCGGGCGGCACCGGCCCTGGACGTTTGCTATTTCTGCTCTTTTCCCTCGTCCGCCTCGCCCTCGGGGCTTTCAAGGTCGGACGGAATTGGTATACCGCAGTTCGTGCAGACCTCGGTCACTTCCGAGAGGTCGAGCTCCACGCCGCAATTAGGGCAGACTAACATCGTCGACTCCTCTCCTTCAGGCGGCCGCCGCTAATCTCTTTTACATAGGAGGGCCGGCTCCTGCCGACATACAGCTGCGGACGGGTCAAATACTTTACGGGCGAGCTCGTTGACCGGTCGCCTGCATTGCTTTACCATCTAAGCAGAGCAAGCATGGAAATAGACAGGGAACTGCTGAAGACAGAGGGATACGAGATCGAAGGCCCGCCGATGACGGACGGCTGGGGCGAGCTCTATCGCGCCCGCTACGAGCCACTGGGGAGCGAGGTGCTCTTCCGCAGGTTCGCTCCCTCCCTCGCGCGCCACGACGCGGCCTGGCACCTGGCGTGCGCGGAGGTCCAGGCGTGGGCCAGGATCGACCATCCCGGCGTGCTGCAGGTCCTGGACTGGGGGCTCGCCGGCTCGGGCGCCTCCGCCGAGGCGTTCCTGGTGACCGAGATGCCCGAGGGCAGGCGACTCGGCGAAATACTGCCGGAGGGGGGTGGCCGGCCCGACGAACCGCCGTTCCGGGATATCGACGTGGTCTTCGGTCTTCTCCTCGAGGCCGTCGAAGCCGCCCGGCGTTGGGGCGTGCTGCACCTCAGCCTGTCGCCCGACTGCGTATGGGTCTCGGGCGGCGGCCGGGTACAGGTCTCCGATTTCGGGCTCTATTACGTTACCCGCGAGTTCCCCGGCTGCGGTTCTCCGCGACCAGGGTTCCTCGCGCCCGAGCAGTCGCCTGGCGCGACCTCCCGAGTGAGCGCCGCAACCGATGTCTACTCGCTCGGCCTCGTCCTCGCCGCGCTGCACGGAGGCGCAGAGGGGGTGGCCGCGGTGGCCGCGGGCGCTTTCCCCGGCCAACTCGAGGCCCGGCGACGTGTGCTGGCTCCCTGCATGGACCCGGAACCCGCGGCAAGGTACGCATCTGCAGGCGAACTCGCGGCCGCGCTGGGCTTCGATATCTCCGAAGGCCCTGATTCCACCGAGGAGCGTTTCAGGGACTGTCCTCTATGCCGCCTGAAGGAGGAGATAATGCGCGAGAGGCCCACCACCGCCACAACCCGAGGCTCACTCCGCGGTCCAGGGGGGCGAGAGGTCCCCGTCGCGTGGGCGCTCGTTATGGCGCTTGTGCTGGCATGCCTCGTGGTGTGGTACCTGGCACTGCGATGACCGGCCTCAGCGGTCCGGGGCGAGCGCGACGAGGGTGGCCGCGCGTGATGGATGGTCCTCGACCCTCGTGTAGCCCGCTGAACGAACCAGCTCCAGCGCGAGGTCGAAATCGCGCCCCACGTCCGACGGGCCGTGCGCGTCCGAGCCGAGCGTGACCGGAACGCCCATCTTCGCGCCGAGGCGGACGAACGACGGCTCGGGGTACATCTCCCGGGCCGGCCACCTCAGGCCGGCGGTGTTGACCTCGTAGCACATCCCCGTATCGAGAATCGCCTCCAGCAGCTCACCGTACGCGGACGTCAGGTCCACCGACGCCCTGTTGTCGAACTTCTTCACAAGGTCTGCGTGACCGACAATGTCGTATAGACCCGTCCTCACCATGGCGACCTCGGTCTTGAGGTACTCGAGGTAGAAAGAATCGAGGTCGAGTTCCCGCAGGCGGTCCGCGGTCCGCGGGTCATCGAAAGCCCAGCCGTAGATGGCGTGGACGGAGCCGATGACGTAGTCGAACGGGTGGGCCGCGAGCATCGCCTCGATGCGGTCGATGGTCTCAGCGTGGTAGTCGGCCTCGATGCCCAGGCGCACCTCGATCCTCCCGCGATAGCGCTCGCGCGCCTCCATTACCTGTTCGACATACGAGGGAAGGTCACCGGCTGACATGCTGAGAGTCCTGTCATCGATGTAAGTAAGGGGCAGGTGGTCGGCTATGCCGATCTCGCTGAAACCACCCGATATCGCCGACTCGACCAGCTCTTCGATCGTGCCGCTCGCGTGCCCGCACATGCTGGTGTGGATGTGATAGTCGGGCACCGCCGGCGAGTGCCCCAGGCCCGGCGCCACCCGCGGCGCGCTCATCCCTTCCGCTCCGTGTAGAGCCTTTCGAGCAGCGCTTCCTTGGCACGTTGGAACTCCTCGTCGCTCAGGACCCCGCGCTCCCTCATCTGGTCGAGGCGTTCGATCTGGTCGACTATCTCCGAGTAGAGCGGGGGGCGCTCGGCGGGCAGCACCCCCATCTCCGAGGTGGGCTGGGTCCTGTTGATCGCGTGCGCCACCTCTTCGGCCATCGCCCTGTTGTCGCTGTCGGCCGCGGTGGCATGGAGCTCGTGCACGAGGGCCAGTATCTGCTGCTTCAAACGCTCCGGCTGGGGCATCCTGAGGAAGGCGAGCTCACCGTCGTCCCCGCTGGTCTTGACCACCACGTCGCCCGCCCCGATCGTCCGGTCGAGAACCGATTGGAACGCCGAGACGTCTGTAATGCTTGAGAGGGCTACATCGCGTGTCTTGCGCGTCAGGACGCCGGATGTATAGCTGAGCCTGCGGTCCGTAACGGAGAGTGAAGCCCGCGTGTACCTGAGGACGCTCACCGCGGACCAGACGAAGAAAGGCACGAACAGGATGAGGCCGGCCAGGTTGAGGACCTCGTTGTGGAACCCGGTGACAGACATCGCCGCCATCCAGAGGACGATGTACCCGAGCTCGGCGGCGACCGGCTTCCACAACACCACGAAGTGGTGGCGGACCGTCAACATGACTCGCTCTTCGGGTAAAGGCCCTGCGGGGTAACCCATCTGACCTCCACGGTCTGGACGGCACATCCAAACATGATATCAGAACCCCCGCAGGTGCTTCATCGGATGCGACCGCCGCGAAAAGGGCGGTCATCGTCCGGGGAGCGCCCGGCTCTCGTGCGAGGCCGTGGGAGAGCCGCGAGGAACGCCCGGCGTTCAAATGCCGGCACCCTTACTGTACACTTGGAGCAGTTGCATCGACGGACAGATGAGGCCCCCGCGAGGGGGAAACACATGAAGAGACGCGGACGCGGCAAACCTTATGAGGAGCCGCATCTTTTTCTAGATGGCGACAGGCCGGCACTCTACAGGAAGCGGAGGCTGAGGCGGGTTTCCGACAGGAAGACGCTCGAGCCGGACCGCCCTGCGGATGACTCGCACCTTTTCGTCGATGGCGGCCAGCCCACCATGTACAGGAAGCGCGGGATCCGCTGGGCGAAGGTGCTCGAGCTGGGCGCCGTCGTGCTCGCTGTTCTCCTCGTGGCAGGGTTTGTCTGGGGGTACTTCTGGCTCAGGTCCAGGGAAGCGCGCATGCGCATCCCGGGGGTCGAGAGCTCCCTGGCCCCGGCCAGGAGCGGTCAGCCGGCCAATACCCTGATAATGGGAGTCGACCGCGGGAGCGTGCCCGGCGAGGGCGGGTACGGCCGCTCGGACATAATGATGCTGGTGAGCGTCTCCAGCGACGGCAAGAAGGCCGCGGTGATCTCGATACCTCGAGACACCCGGCTCGTCATCCCGGGCCGCAAGGGATACGACAAGATCAACGCCGCCCACGTCTACGGAGGACCGCAGCTCGCGATCTCCACCGTCAAGCTGTTCACGGGCCTCGAGATCAACCACTACGTCGAGATAGACTTCGAGGGATTCAAGCACATAGTAAACGCCCTCGGGGGCGTGAAAATGCACATCGACGTGCCTATCCACGACAAGTACGCCGGTGACGTGCCGGCGGGGGACGAGGTGTTGAACGGCGACCAGGCGCTCGCGCTGGTGCGGGCCAGGCACGACGTGAAAGCCGTGCCCGCGGGCGATCTCGACAGGGTGAAGAACCAGCGCCTGTTCGTGCAGGCGATGCTGTCAACGGTGTCGAGGCAGCGCAACCCGTTCCGGATAGTGAAGGTCATCGACGCCGCCTCCGAGAATATCAAGACCGACCTGACGTTCACCCGGATGCTGGCGCTCGGCCGCAAGCTCCAGGGTCTTGCCAACAAGGGCCTCCAGATGACCACGGCGCCCGGCGCGCCGCGGATAATAGGCGGCGTGTGGTACTACATCGTGGACGCCGACCAGTTCACGGACATGATCACGTCTTTCAAGTCCAGCACCGTCGATGAGTCCGGGCAGAACGGCGCCAAGAGCCAGCCGTCGCGCTCCGGCGTACGGGTCAAGGTGCTCAACGGCACCGGGGTGGCAGGACTGGCAACCTCGGTGTCGAAGCAACTCGAACAAAAAGGCTACTCCGTAGAGACGAGCGGCAACGCTTTGAGCCACTACGCGAAGACGACGCTCTACTACCCGGAGGGCGGCAGCCCGGATGCGGAGCTGGTGGCCTCCGACCTCGATGGGGTCGAGGGACCGGCCGTGGCCGCCAACAGCGGCATAGTCAGCCCTTACGGCGTCGATGTCCTGGTGGTGCTTGGATCGGATTACAGGGCGCCCTAGTTCCGTTCCTTGCGGGGAGGGGAAAGGCGGGAGAATATGGAAGTGACCGGGATGAGGCCGACTGGCCCCGAGGAGATGCAGACCGAGATGGAGCGGTTCTTCGCCCATCTCGAGCGCTGGAAGCGGCCTGTCTATTTCTTCGAAAAGACCTGGACCCCCTTGTGCGACGTCTCCGAGAACGCCGGCGAGGTCATAGTGGTGGCCGAGTTGGCCGGCGTCTCCTCCGGCGACATCGGCATCAAGGTGGTCGGAGACACGCTTGTGCTCTCGGGGGTCAGGCGAGAGCCTCGTGCCGTGCCCCGCAGGTACCGCCAGATGGAGATAAGCTATGGCACCTTCGAGCGCTCCATCTCCCTGCCGTCCAGGGTCGAGGCAGAAAAAGCGCGCGCGACATATGAGGAGGGCTTCCTCGAGATCAGGCTGCCGAAGGTCACACGCAAGCCCAGAAGGGAGGTGGATGTCGATGTGTCCACCGAATAGCGACTCCCAGCGGCCGTCGGGTATCGCCGAAGGGTTCGAAGGCTCGGAATCCGACGACCAGGTCATCGGCGTTCAGGTGCCGGCGCAGCCTACCGAGCAGGAGGGCGGCACCTCGGTGGACGAGCTCGAGATCGCGAAAGAGCTGCCCATCATGCCGCTGAAAGATACCGTCATCTACCCGCATATCGTGGCTCCGCTGCTGGTCACGGAGGACAACCTCATCAAGCTGATAGACGACGCACTGGCCGGCGACCGCGTCATCGGGGTGGTCACCACGAAAGAAGAGGTCGAGACGCCCGAGCCCTCCGACCTCTACGGTGTCGGCTCCGCGGTGGCGGTGGCAAGGATGTTCAAGCTGCCCGACGGCAAGATGCAACTGCTCGTCCAGGGCATCTCGCGTATAAGGATAGAGGACTTCACTCAGACCCATCCGTATCTCAAGGCCAGGGTGGAACGGCTGCGCGATAAGATGGAGGACACCGTCGAGCTGACGGGGCTCGCCCGCAACGCGCTCAACCTTTTCCGCAAGATCGTGAGCCTGGCTCCCTACCTGCCGGACGAGCTCTTCATCGCGGCGATGAACGTGGAGGAGCCCAACGACCTCTCCGATTTCCTGGCGGCCAACATAAACCTCGACACCGGGGAGAAGCAGGAGCTGCTGGAAGAGCTCGACGTGCTGGAGCGCCTGAAGAAGCTCACCGTCTTCCTGAACCGGGAGGTCGAGGTCCTGGAGATCGGGAGCAAGATCCAGAACCAGGTGCAGTCCGAGCTCTCCAAGGGTCAGCGCGAGTTCTTCCTCCGCGAACAGCTCAAGGCCATACAGAAAGAGCTCGGCGAGCTCGACGAGAAGACGATGGAGATCAACGAGCTCAAGGACGCCATCGAAGAGTCGGGCATGCCTGAGGAGGCGCGCAAGGAGGCGGAGCGCGAGCTCGATAGGCTGGCGAACATGCCGGCCGCGGCGGCCGAATACACGGTGGCGCGCACCTACCTGGACTGGATGATAAGCCTGCCCTGGAAGAAGGGCACCCAGGACAACCTCGATGTAAAGCGCGCCGCGCGCATCCTGGACGAGGACCACTACGACCTCGAGAGGGTGAAGCAGCGGATAGTCGAATACCTCGCGGTGCGCAACATCAAGGAGGACATGAAGGGCCCCATACTGTGTTTCGTCGGGCCGCCCGGGGTGGGGAAGACTTCGCTGGGCCACTCCATCGCCAGAGCGCTCGGCCGAAAGTTCCACAGGATATCGCTGGGCGGCGTGCGCGACGAGGCCGAGATAAGGGGGCACCGCAGGACGTACGTCGGGGCCCTGCCCGGCCGCATCATACAGGGCATCCGCAAGGCCGGCACCAACAACCCGGTGTTCATGCTCGACGAGGTCGACAAGCTGGGCCAGGACTTCAGGGGAGACCCCGCGGCGGCGCTGCTCGAGGTGCTCGACCCTGAGCAGAACGACTCGTTCAGCGACCACTACCTCGACGTGGCTTTTGACCTGTCCAGGGTCATGTTCATCACCACCGCGAACCTGCTGTACACCATCCCGCCTGCCCTGCTCGACCGCATGGAGGTGCTCGAGCTGCCGGGCTACACGGAGCCCGAGAAGGTGAAGATAGCGCGCCAGTTCCTGGTTCCCAGGCAGCTCGAAGAGCACGGCCTCGCCGAGCGCCACGTGGACATCGCGGACAGCACGCTTCACGGTATCATCCGCAACTACACCCGTGAAGCGGGCGTGCGAAACCTGGAGCGGGAGATAGCCTCCATCTGCAGGAAGGTCGCCCGCCGGGTGGCCGAGGGCGAGAAGGGACCCTTCAAGGTCACGGGTGACGACCTGCACGACATGCTCGGCCCGATAAAGTTCAGGCAGGAGGTCATCGAGCAGGAGGACGAGGTCGGTGTGGCGACAGGACTCGCGTGGACCGAGGTCGGGGGGGACGTTCTGTTCGTCGAGGCGGAGTCGTTCCCCGGCAAAGGCAACCTCAGCCTGACGGGCAAGCTCGGCGAGGTGATGCAGGAGTCCGCCCGCGCGGCGGTGACCTACGCCAGGGCGAACTCGAAGAAGCTTGGCATAAGCGAGGATTTCTTCGAGAAGAACGACATGCATATCCACGTGCCGGCGGGCGCGATACCCAAGGACGGCCCTTCGGCGGGGGTGACGATGGCGGTCGCCATCGTATCGGAAGCTACCGGCAGGCCGGTAATAAAAGACACCGCCATGACCGGGGAGATAACGCTTCGCGGAAAGGTCCTCCCCGTTGGCGGAATCAAGGAGAAGGTGCTGGCGGCGCACCGGGCCGGCGTCAAGAAAGTGATGCTCCCGGAGGACAACGAGAAGGACCTCGAGGAGGTCCCCGACTTCGTGAAAGAGGAGGTGCAGTTCGCCTTCGTCAAGAAGATCGACGAGATAATCGACCAGGTCCTCAAGGACAGGGTCAAGAAGCCGGCGACGGCGGCGGGCAAAGCCGCGGCGCACAACTGATACTCATGGACCGCGTTCGATTATAATCAAGGCCGGGCATCGAGCCCGGCCTTTTGCCGCCGGTTCCCCCAGCCCGAGGTCTTTCGGGCAGGACTGGAAGCGGACGCCCGCCGGCTTTTGAGAGGAGGCTCCCCTGGACGGTCTCAAAAAGGTCTTCAACCCGCGGTCGATAGCGTTCTACGGTGCATCCAACAACCCGCTTACCATGGGCACGGGCCAGCTGGCGATACTGCTCATGCAGGGATACGCCGGACCGATCTACCCGGTGCATCCCACCGAGACCGAGGTCCTCAGGCTGAAGGCCTACCGTAACTTCTCCGAGCTTCCGGAGGTCCCCGACCTGGCGGTGATGGTGCTCCCGACCGACATCGTCGCGGGCATCCTCGACGAGTGCGGACGGGCTGGCCTCCGGGCGGCGGTGGTCGTATCGGGCGGCTTCCGAGAGGTGGGCTCTGGCGGGCAGGCAAAAGAGACCGAGCTCGTCGAGGTCGCGCGCAGGCACGGCATCGCGCTGATCGGGCCCAACTGCATCGGGGTCAGCAACTTCCACATCGGGCTCAACACCACCTATTTCCCGTACGAGCAGGAGCCGGGGAACGTCTCGGTGGCGAGCCAGAGCGGTACTTACTCGTGCCACATATACGGGCTCACCGGCAAGCTTGGGTTGCGGCTGTCGCACACCGTCAGCGTGGGCAACTCGGCCGTGACGGACCTGACCGACTGCCTCGCCTACCTGCGCGACGAGCCGACCACGAAAGCGATCGCGCTCTACATCGAGGGCATCAAGGACGGCGCGAAGTTCGTGAGGGTCGCGCGCGAGACGGTGAAGAAAAAGCCGGTAGTGGCGGTCTACGTCGGCGGGACCGAGGCCGGCGCGCGGGCCGGCCTGTCGCACACTGGGGCGATGGCGGGCGACGACTCCATCTACGAGGGCGTCCTGCGCGAGACCGGGATCCTGCGCGCTTACACGGTCGAGGAGCTGCTCGACTGGTCGTGGGCCCTCTCCTGCATGCCGCCTCTGGCCGGCAGGCGGATATGCGTGCTGTCCAACGCCGGTGGACCGGCCGCCAGCATGGCCGACTCGTGCATCAGGGCGGGCCTCGAGGTGCCGGTCTTCTCGGAGGGGCTCCAGTCGCGCCTGAGGGAGTTGCTCCCGCCGACCGCCGCGTACGTGAACCCCATCGACATGACCTACTACATGAACTTCGACGCGATGTACAACGAGATACCGCGCATGGTGATGGAGAGCGGCGAGGTCGACGGCATAGTGATGTACGGCGTGTTCGGCTCGATGCTGTACCGCAAGATACAGGCCGGGCTTGGCGACCGGTTGAACCTGCCCATCGACCGCGTGCTTCCCAGCGCGATAAAGCGGCTCGACAGGTTGAAGGCGCTCCCGGCGGAGCTCGGCAGACCGCTGCTGCTGTCTTCGCTCTGGGGCAAGGACGACGACGCGCTCGAGTACCTGGTGCAGCAGGGGATCCCCGTCTACCCGACCCCCGAACGTGCGGTAAAGGCTATGGCAGCGCTCTACCATCGCGGGCGGGTCCTGGATTCGTGAGGCTGTCGGTCAAGGCGGCCGCAATGGGTCACCCTCTCGCCATGTACGTCAGTCGGAGAACCCACCGATGGTATCTGTTCCGGCTCCTCGGTTGTTCCAGTACATGGCTCGTTCGCACATTATCTTTTTGCCGGAGGTCTTGCACCTCACCATGATGGAGGCCCTCCCAGCGATGCCATTGTCCGCCATCCCGAAGGTCTTGCGCGAGTTCGCCGGGATCGACTCGCTCCATTTGACGTCGCCCTTCCCTCCGGCCGTGAGGTAGGAGACCTCGACGGAGACCGCTACCTGGTTGGGGTTCTGCACCAGCGTCCACGTCTCGCGGCCTGACGAAGCCTGCCCGTCTGGAAGATAGAACGTCGTATGCGGTGAGGTCATCCCGACCGAGTCGTGGCACGCCTCACCGAGCGCGGATCCGCCTCCCCAGTACATCGCCCTCTCGGCTATCACGCCATACGTGCCGTGCACCCGCGTCGAGAAGTCCTTGCCGGCAAGGACTTCGTTCACCCTGATGGTCTTGCGCGAGTTGGGGGCCATCCGGATGGGGTCCTCGGGGTGGGTGACAGGACCGTCGGTAGTCATATAGGTGACCGTGACCTCGTTCTGGACGTCGCTGGGGTTCTGTATCAGGACGTAGGTCGTGAACCCCCACGCGGTAGTCCCCTCGGCGAGGTAGCAGTCTCTTCCGACCAGTGCGGTCCCGATGGAGTCGTGACCCTCCCTGCGCCCTTCGCGGTACATCGCGCGCTCGGGGATCCCCTGCCAGAAGTGGACCGGACAGCTTTCGCACTTATGTCACTCATGTTCGGCGAGCCGCGCGGGCGTTAGAATTGCGTTATCGGGCCGGATACACCATGCGAACGCGGGCCCCGCTGACGCGAGAGGAGCTGGTGGACTGACATGAGCGATGAGCATAGCGGTTCTTTCGGGGTGGAGGCAGGAGGCGTGGACCTGAGAGAGCTGATAAACCAGTCGCCTTTTTACCGCTATATGGAGATGAGGGTGGAGGAGGCCTCGGACGGACACTCGCGGCTCACGATGCCGGTGAAGCCCGAGATGCGCAACCTCTACGGTATATGTCACGGCGGCGCCATCGCGACGATCCTGGATTCCTCATGCGGGGTAGCGCTGGGCACGTTGCTGGAGCCGGGAAAGGTCATTGTGACGGTCGATATGCGGGTCAACTACATCTCGAACCTCGGAGCCGGGGTGCTGACCGGTACCGGAAAGGTGATCCACCGGGGCTCTCAGACCGGGGTGGTCACCGCGGAAATAAGGGACGAGAACGGCGAGTTGGTCGCCGTCGGCATGTCGACCCACCTGATATGCTCCCCCGCCGACCTGCGGATGGCTGACTACCCGGGGAAGGGCTAGTGAGCGCCCCGGAGCGCCGCCGCCGGCATGCGACAACAGCGGGAAAAGCGTTATGAACGTGGCGCTGCTGCACGAGCGGAACTTCAAGAAGTTCGGCGATAGGGTGTCCTTCGTGTTCGAGGACCGGGAGGTCGCCAGCGTCTGGATGCGCGACCAGGTCGGGCGGCTGGGCAGCGCCCTCGAGGCACTTGGCGTGCGCGACGGCGAGGTCGTCGCGGTCACCATGACGAACTGCCCGGAGGTGCTGACCTCGTTCGGCGCCGTGCTGCGGATAGGCGCCAGCATCCTGCCCATCCTGTTCCTGGTCACGGCGGAGGAATGCAGGTACATACTCGAGGATTCGGGGGCCGTGGCGGTGATAACCGACTCCACCCTCGAGGCCAGGGTGCTCGAAGCCGCCGCCGGAGTCGAGAGCGTCCGGCACGTGATAGTGGTGGGCGCGCAGGAGCGGTCGCGCGTGCTCGACTACCACCAGCTCATCGGCAAGGCCTCGGCGAGGGTCTCCATCGCGGAGAAGGAACCCGACGACGTGGCGATGATGATGTATACGTCGGGCACCACCGGGCGTCCCAAGGGGGTGCTCCTCACGCACCGCAACCTGATAGAGTCGGCGCGGAGCACCCATCTCTCGAGCGAGTTGACCAGGCCTGTCAACGGGCTTCTCGCGCTCCCTCTGGCGCACATCTTCGGCGTCGCCGCGATGAACGTGGCCATCTTCAACCAGTTCTCGGAATCGAAGGGGGTCCTCATGCGCTGGTTCTCGGCGGAGGAGGCGTTCAGGGTCATCGACAGGTACCGTGTCGGCCGGTTCCCGGGAGTCCCCGCGATGTTCGCCATGATGCTCAACCACCCGGCCGCGGACGACTACGACCTGGGCTCCCTCGAGGACTGCGTCTCGGGCGCCGCGCCACTGCCGCAGGGACTCCAGAGAGATTTCATCGAGCGCTTCGGCTGCAACCTGCGCCAGGCTTACGGGCTGACGGAGGCCACCGCGATGGGCGCGTCGGTCAGGCCGAGCGACCCTCTGCGTCCCGGCTCGGCGGGCAGGGCGTACGAGACACTCGAGCTGAAGGTCTTCGACGACGACGACAACGAGCTGCCGGCCGGCGGGCAGGGCGAGGTCGTCATGCGCGGGCCCCAGGTGATGAAGGGGTACCACAACCTGCCGGAGGAGACCGCGAAGGCCATCAGGGACGGCTGGCTGCACACCGGCGACATCGGGTACCTGGACGACGAGGGCTTCCTCTACCTCACGGGCCGCATGAAGGACCTCATCATCAAGGGCGGAGAGAACATAATGCCCGGCCCCATTGAAGATGTGCTTTGCGCCCATCCCTGCGTGGCGGAGGCAGCCGCCACGGGCGTCGAGCACGAGGTCTACGGGGAGGACATCATCGCGTTCGTGACACTGCTTCCGGGCTCGACCGCGACGGCGGACGAGATACTAGAGTTCTGCGCGGCAAGGCTGCCGAAGTTCAAGACCCCTTGCGAGGTCCATGTCGTCGATGCGCTGGCGAGGAACGCGGGCGGCAAGGTGGTGAAGCGCGAGCTGAAGCGAAAGTACCGCGACGACGAGGAATAGCCGTTTCGCACTGGCGGCCGAGCGCCTTGGACCTTGATTGCCGGGCCGGCGAAAGATTATAAACTATGGAAGGCCGTCATCACCGGCGGTGCCTCCTTGTCGATGGCGGCTCGACGGACATGCGGCGCGGGCGCGGCGCGGGTCTCGCTCGGCGGCGGCGCGACACAAAGGGAGGGGTAAGGATGAGCGTTATCTACCTGCCGAAGGGCGACGGTTACGAGACGGTCCCCGTCACACCCGAGAACACCAGGCGATACATCGACAGCATCCCGCTCTATCGCGATGACAGGGACGACCCTGTGTTCTGGCCCCTCGAGAAGATCCGGGAGATGCAGGACAAAATGTTCAAGCGGCAGATGGAATGGGTGTGGGAGGGGCACGAGTACTACAAGAAGGTGTTCAAAGAGAACGGCATCGAGCCCGGCGACATCCGGGGTCTCGAAGACCTCGAGAAGATACCACTCACCTACAAAAAGGACTACATGGCCGACGCCGAGTCGTTCCGGCTCAAGCCCAAGGAGCCGACTCTCTACGACTGGATATTCGAGGTCACCTACACCACCGGCTCAACGACCGGGATGCCCACGCCGTTCTGGAACACCATCCACGACGAGCACGGCGTCTGGCAGATGATATTCCGCGGCATCAAGCTTGGCGGTTTCCCGCCCTACTCGGTCGGCATAAACCTCTTCCCGCTCGGGCCGGTGCCGCACATTGGCTTCTTCCGCGCGCGGGACATCGGGACGATGGGCCTGGGGAGCCTGAACATGTACGGCTGCACGGGGATGCTGTACCCGGAGTTCCCGATCCACCGGAACATGGAGTACGCGATGGACCAGATCGAGAAGGGTAAAGCCGAGGTCTGGCTGGGCATCGCCAGCTTCATGCGACGGCTCATCATGAAGGCGGAGGACGAGGGGCGAGACTTCTCCGCCACCAAGCACATACAGGCCCTGGGCGAGGCCTGCCCCCAGGCGATGCGGGACGACATGAAGAGGCGGCTGCAGAACATGGGGGCCGACGACCCGTTCATAAGCAACTCGTACGGCTTCACCGAGATGCAGGGAGCGATGCCGGAGTGCACGGACTTCAGTGGGTGCCACAATCCCGCGCCGAACCTGTACTTCTTCGAGGTGGTCGACGAGGACACCGGAAAGCGCCTGCCCGACGGCGAGCGGGGCCTCTTCTGCATCACTCACCTCAACAGGCGCGGGACGGTGCTGCTGCGCTACGTGATTGGCGACCTCGGTGCCATCACGCACGAGACCTGCCCGCACTGCGGGCGCAACGGCGAACGGACCGTCATCGTGGTGGGTAGCACCTATGCCACCAGGACCTCGGAGCTGGTCAAGCTGAAAGGCACGCTGATAAACCCGGAGGTGCTGCGGGACGAGGTGGCGAAGACGCCGGGCGTCCAGGAGTACCAGATAATCTTCACCAAGAAGGACTTGAACGACCCGTACTCGCTCGACGAGCTGCTCGTAAAGGTCGCGCCCGAGGAAGGCTTCGATACCGCGAAGATGCAGGGCGAGATCGAGACAAGGCTGGTGACGGCCATCGAGATGCGGGCGAAGGTGGAGTTCGTGACGATGGAGGAGATCTACGACCCGACGGTCGCGCTCAAGGCCTACCGCGTCATCGACATGCGGCCGAAGGACGAGTGACCGGAGCCGGGTTCGCGCGGGCAGGCGGGCGCCGGTCGCCGGGCGCGACGGGCGGGTCGCATTGCGTTCGTGCGGCTGCTACTTCTTCTTTTCCTGGGCGGCTATCTTGACCTTGACGGCTTTCGCGTCCTGTGAGTCCGAATAGGCCTTGATCGCGGACACGGCGGCGCTGGCGTTGGACGTCGCCCAGTCTGTCATGACCGACGTCACCGACGTCCCGGCAGGGGCCGCCGCGATATCATCCAGCAGGCTGTTCAGCGAGTTCAGCACCAGGATGGTCTCGTCGATGGCCTTGATTCGCAGCTCCACGTACTCCTTGTACAGTTCGACGTCATCGAGGCTCAGTATCTTCTCGTACTCGGCCTTTGCCGCCTCGCCCTGGGCGACAAGCTTCTTTATCTGTTGCTTGCCCGCGTCCGTCACCGTCGAAGGCTCAACGGTGCCGTCCTTCGAGTACTGGATACCGAGCTTGGCAAGGACGCCAGCCGCATCGAGGGCCGACTCGCCGGTAAAGATCGTGACCTTTGCGGAGAGCGCGTCTCCTTCTGTCATGTAGGTCTTGGCCTGCGGGGTGTTGTCGGTGCCGCAACCGGTGATGCCCACCACTGCGGCGACGAGCGCCGCGACCAGCATAAGGACGAAGAATCTCCGTATCAGGGTCTCCTTTCGAGAAAAACGAGTCCAGCCTGGTATGTGCCCGGCGTTCGCCGGCGCAAGTATTCTACCAAGTTTGCGTTTGGTGGGTCGCGCGGCGCGAGCCGTCCTGCGCGCCTTTCACACCTCGAGGCCCGCTGAGTGTCCCTCGTGGACCGCTTCGAGCAGGCGCCTTGGCTCTCGCGCGTCGCCGACGACGGTGCACTGGATGCCCGTTTCCCGGAGGGCTCCCGCGAGCTCGTCGACCGGCCGGGCCCCGAGCGCGGTCACGACCAGGGGCGCCGGCTCCAGCCGCACTTCAGCGCCTTCCCGCAGGTAGACGACCGCGTCGGGCTCGATACGGAGGACCGAGGCCCCGGTCAGAAGATGTCCACCGGACTTCTTGAGCCGGCGGTGCAGCCAGTAGCCGGTGGCCGTCTGCATGCCGACCGGCGGAAGCTCCTGCTTTTCGAGGACCGTGACCGTGACGCCGCGCGCGGCGAGGTAATCGGCGACCTCCATGCCGACTGGCCCCGCTCCCAGTACGACGGCGGTGTCGCCGAGCTCGACCCGGCCGAGGAGCACCTCGCGCGCGTCGAAGACGTTCCCGCCATCCAGGCCGGGTATGTCAGGCACCCACGGGACCGCACCCGCCGCCAGGATGAGGGCGTCCGGGCTTCCGTCCCTGAGTGACCGGGCCGTGACCTCTTGCCCGAGCCTCAGTGCGACCCCTCTCGCCTCGAGCTGCCTGACGGCCCAGGCCACCCAGTCGGCGAGGACCTCCTTGAAAGGCGGCCGGCTGGCGGAGCGCAGTTGCCCGCCGGGCTTGCCTTCCTTCTCGAAGACCTCCACGCGGTGCCCTCGTTCGCTGGCGGCCAGCGCAGCCGAGAGGCCCGCCGGCCCGGCCCCGATGACCCACACGCTTTTCGGCTCGTCGGCCGTCCCGGCGCCGCCCCTGTACTCCTCCCCGCACTCCGGGTTGATGGTGCAGGTGGCCGGCTTCATCTCCCACGTCAGCCGGTCGATGCAGCCCTGGTTGCAGGCCAGGCACCAGCGGATGTCGTCGAAATCCCCCTGCCGCGCCTTCGCCAGGAAATCGGGGTCGGTGAGATGCTGCCGGCCGAAGCTCACCAGGTCGGCGTCGCCGCGCGCTATCGCCTCGTCGGCGAGCCTGGGATCGTGGACGCGACCGACACCGATTACGGGCACACCGACCACCTGCTTGATCGCGCGGGCCCGGTGCAGGTTGAAGCCCGGCTCGGTGTCCATCGATGCGATGCTCAGGTTGCCCGGGGTCGAGTAGACGCCCACGGAGACGTGGATGGCGTCGGCGCCGGCCTCCACGAGCCTCGGCGCCAGCCACTCCATGAACGCCAGGTCGTAGCCGCCCCTGATGCACTCGTCGGCGGAGACGCGGATGAGAACCGGGAAGTCCGGCCCGACCTTCTCGCGGACAGCGGCCAGTATCTCGAGCGCGAAGCGGGCGCGGTTCTCGTCGGAGCCCCCGTACTCGTCCTCGCGCCGGTTCGAGAAAGGCGACATGAACTGCCCGACCAGGTAGCCGTGCGCTCCGTGCACCTCGACCGCGTCGAACCCGGCGGCCCGGGCCCGCACCGCCGCCTCCGCGTACGCCCTCACCAGCTCCGCCACCCGCTCGCGGCTCATCTCTTCGACCGGTTGCATCAGGATGGCGCTCGGGATGGGGGACGGCCCTTCGGGCATCGCGCCCGCGAAGACCTCGAACGTCTCGCGACCGGCGTGGTGAAGCTGCAATGCGACCCTTCCGCCCTCGCGGTGGATGGCGTCCGGGATCATCGACAGGCCCGGGACCAGCTCGTCGCTCCACGCGCCGATCTCGGCGGGGAAGCCCTTGCCGCGCGGGTCGACCGCGCAGACCTCGGTGATTATCAGCCCGGTGCCGCCGCCGGCGCGCCGCGCGAGGTAGGCGACGAGGCGCTCCGTCACCTCGCCCCCCGTCCCTCCGTAACCGGTGCCCATGGGGGGCATCACGGCCCGGTTGTCCAGGCGAAGCCGGTTGATGCTCACAGGCGAAAAAAGACTCGCGAGTTCCGTCGTCATGTCCTCTACCTCCGCGTGCTCATGCTACCTGTCCAGGTAGCCCCCTGATGGTGTCGGTGCCCGCGCCCCTGCCGTTCGAATATGTGGCCATCTCGGAGACGATACCGCCGCCCTGCCATCGCCCAGTACGTCGGCCATTTCGAAAGTCCGCCTCGACCCGGCGGGTATGGTCGCCTCGAACGACCGGCAACCCTTTCCCGTCTCGAGCAGGTACGAGACCTTTACGCGAACGGGCGAACCGCCCGGGTTCTGCACCAGGGTCCAGGACTCGACAGCGCCCTCCCGGTCGACCACCCCGCCGGGCAGGAAGAAACTATCGTGCGGCGCCGACACGCCGATCGAGTCGTGGCAGGCCTTCCCCGTCCCGTCATCCCAGTACATCGCACGCTCGGCGATGACCGGCACGTCGGAGTCGACGAGCGTGGAGAAGTCCGATGGCGCAAGGACGTCGTTGACCCTCACTGTCTTCCGCGCGTTCGCCGGCATCGAGAACGGGACCTGCCGGCGGGGGCCGTCGGCGGTCATGTAGGTCAGGGTCACGCTCGCCGGCGCCGCGTTGGGGTTCTGCACCAGAAGGTAGGTCGTGAACCCCCATGCGGTGGTGCCCTCGGCGAGGAAGCATTCGCGGGACGGGGTGGTCGTCCCGATGGAGTCGTGCCCCTCCCGGCGGGCCGGGGTGTACATGGCCCTCTCCGGGATGACCGGGACGTCGGACTCGACCTTGATGGAAGCGTCGGCCGCCCCGATGTCGTCCGCCATGCTGAAAGACGTGCGCGAAAGGGCCGGGACGATCCTGGTGAACGTGCGCCGCCCGCCACCGGTCGCAGCTAATGCCGGGGCCAGCGGGACGAGCGCCGAAAACAGGAGCGCCAGCAGGGTTATCAGTGCCGTCCTGGTGATGGTCTTCATGTGTATCTTCAGGTGTCGGGTCATCGAGAGCGCCTCGACGTGGGCCTGCCGCAGTCCCCGTGACGGCCGGAACGTGGCGGGGAGGCGTTGATCGCGCGGGCTCAGCCTTCCGCGGCTTTTTCGAGGATAGCCTTGAGGCTCTCCCCCTCCTCCTTCATATGCGTCTGCAGGTCTTCTACGATTCCGCCGGCAAGCGCAGGTGTCAACCTCCCGAAGCGCAGGCAGATTGTTGCGGTTACCGAACAGGTCTCGCCGAGCGGCTCCACCAGGAACGACCCCCTGATGCCCAGCAGCCTGTCGAGCACCGACAGGCCGACGAACTCGATTACCGTTCCCCCCGGGCCCCTCTCCAGGCGCGTGATCCGGCACCGCGACTTATAGAGCCTTCCGTGGAGGTACTCCTCGTAGTAGAAGGTCTTTCCCTCGTCCAGGGGACCGTCGAGGTTCACCCACTTCACATGCGCCGGATGCCAGTCGGGGTAGTGTTCATCTATGTTCAGCAGCCAATCCTCGATGGCCTGTTGACCGGCATCTATCACTATTGAATCTTCAAGCTCGAGCATGCCGCCTCCAGCATCACCCGCCCGGCGTTGGCGCCGCCGGCACAGGCCGTGTCAGGGCACGAGCCTGCCGTACTTCCCCGCCAGCCAGTCGGCGATACCGGAGGTGTACCACCTCGAGAAGCGCCTGTCCGACGGGCCGCCCCCCAGCACCGTGTGTATGCCATCCTCCGCGAAATCCGCGATGAACTTATAGGTCGGCGAGAACGTTGCGACCCTGCCGCCCGAGCTGAATATCTGGCCCTGCGGGATGGTCGAGCGGCTCCCGCGCAGCTCGATGGGCCCGTAGTCGAATCCCAGGAACTTCGGCAGCCGCCCGCCGAACACCAGGTGCTTCATCAGCACCCTGCGCGTGCTGCCGTAAGCCGGCGCCTCCGCGGCCAGCCCGCGTTGGATGGCCATCCCGTAGACTTCCTCGCGCGTCTTGCCGGCGAACAATGCCGACTCCTCGCCGAGGAGCACCCTGTCGAAGTTCCCGTAGAAGATGTAGGGGATGATCGTCTCGGCTACCAGGTGGTCCATCGTCTCCCTGCCGAACCCGAGCTCGCCGAACACGTACTTTACGAGCTCCCAGCGGATGCTCTCGAAGAGCGTCGGGGCCTCGGAGGCCGGGTCGTACCTGCAGTCCCAGTGCTCCAGCGCCCTGGCGCCCGGCGAATCGGGCAGCAGCGGCGCGATGACCTCCATGAAAGCCTCGGCTTCGTTCGCGTACAGGTCGTAGTGCATCTCCTTCATAGTCTCTACGGTGTGGTCGGTCCTGGCCTGCAGCATCTGCGCGATCCGGCGGGCGCGGTTGTCGGCCATGGGCAGGGTCAGCATCTGCAAGGCCGCGAACTCGTTGACGTCCTGGTTCGCGGTGCCGAAGTAGCCCTGCTCCGGGTTATACAGACTGGGGTTCTTGTCCCTGTCGTGGAGCCCCTTCCAGTCGTACTTTTCGTCCCAGCCCGGAAGAGGCAGCAGGCCGCTCACGCCCTCGGGCCGCACCGGGACGCCGCCGCTCATCTGGTATCCGATGTTGCCCTCGCTATCGGCAAGCACCCAGTTGAACGCGCCGAAATCGAGCGCCGCGAAGGCCCCCATCCCCTCCGACACGGTCTTGATCCTGGGCAGCCGCATCATGTTGCCTACGTCGCCGGACCCGGTCCTCTCGGAGCACAGCGCGTAGCACAGGTAGTAGCCGTCGCCGTCCGGCTCGGTGTCGAGGGTGCCGTGCAGCGTCTCGAAGAAGCGCAGCTTCACCGGGTCGCCGCCCTTCACCCTGAGGGTCTCCTCCCTGACGACGAAGTCGTGCCAGTCGTCGCCGCGCCGGTACCTGCCGTCCTTGACCTCCTCGATGAAGTAGTCGCTCACGTCCATGCAGCCGTAGGTTGGAGACCAGGCCAGGTCGGCGGTCCGCCCCAGTGCGAAACCGGGCAGCCCGGGGACGGTCGCCCCGAAAAAGTAGAACTCGTCGCACGTGAGGGCGGTCTCGTACCAGATCGCCGGGAGCCTCGCGGTGTCGAGGTGTGGGTCGCCGCACAGGATTGGCTTGCCGGAGGCTGTCCGCTTGCCCGACACGACCCAGTTGTTGCTGCTCTCGAGGCGGGGTATGGAGCTCAACCCCACGGTCGGCGGCACGATATGGTCGGAGAGCTTCACCTTGCGGATCACGTCCATGAAAGAGGGGTCCGGCTCGTCCTCGAGGTAGGGGAGCAGCTCCTTGAGGTGGCCGTACGGGACGCCCTTCTGGATGAACTGGATGATGAGCTTCTCCATGAAGCCCTGCGTCTCCGAGAGGTCCACCAGGCCCATCATCCTGGTCATCAGGATGCAGTCGGCGACCGTCCACGGCCCGGGCTTGATCCGGAGCAGCCTGAACTCGAACGGGCGCCTGCCGCTCTCGATGACGCGGTTCACGCCTTTGCAGTAGGCTTCGGCGAGCTCCTTCGTCTCGCCCGTGAGCCGCTTCGCCTCCTCCATGGAGTCCGGCCAAAGCCTGTAACGCCTGAAGAACCGGTCGACCTCTACGAGCTCGGGCGTGCCGTCGAGGCGCTCGGATGCCTGGCCCTTCGCGATGGTGCGGGTCAGCTCCATCGCCATCATGCGGTCGTACGCGTGCGCCCACCCAAGCCCGAAGAGCACGTCGCAGAATTCGCGCGCCCTGATACGCGGGATGCCCCGCTCGTCCCTCTTGAGGAAAACCGTTCCATGGTAAGCGGCGATCTCGATCTCTTTCTGGTTAAGCCTGACCAAAGGAGCACCCCCCGCCTCCTGGTAATACACCGGAAGGAATATTGATACCGATACCGTTTCTCGGGACTATTGTATGCCCGCCGCGAAGGGGCTGGAAGGAGTAACAGGAAGTCGGGGCCGCGGCGTCGGCGTGTGCACGGGTGTGCAGGCGCCACAGACTGGAGGCTCAGGCGCCCGCCCGCGCCCGAGCCTGCTCGATGACGGTCATCGAGAACGGTTCGAGCGAGAGCTCGATGGGCCCGTTGCCCGATCTCTCGAGGCTGCGGCCGGTGCGCGAGTCGGTCAGGGCGCCGTCGCCGCACGTGGACAGCAGGGTGTCTATGCGCTCGCCTGTAGGGTTCGCGACCATCACGACCGTGGTCACGCCGCCATCGAAGAGCGACACGTCCACCGACTGGTCCGCCGGCACGAAGCACGGCTCGACTCCCGCCGCCCTTATTATCGTCTCGACCAGCGGACCGAACGGCTCTCCGTCCCGGACGCAGGTCACCTCGCCGGGCACGAGCCCCAGGTGGATTATCGATCCGCCGCCGACCTCCCTGGCGTAGAAGAGGCGGCCCGGCGTTCCAGGCTCCGCGTGGCCGTCCGGGTAGAGCGCCAGCTCGTCTACCGGCACCCCGAGGGCATCCGCGGGCGCGCGGACCTCCCGGGGCTCGAGCATGTGCGCGGCCAGCACCATGCACGGCTCCATCGAGGAGTCCAGGCGCGGCGCTCGTGGACCGACGACCAGCGCGCCGCCGGCCTCCGCGAACCCGAGGAGCTTCCGCTGCAGCGCCTCGTCAATGTATTCGAAGGTGGGTGCGACGGCGACCTTGTAGCCCCCCAGCATCTCCGCCGAGCAGCCGGTATCTCCGACGGCGAAGTGCACCCCGGCCGCCGACAGCGCCCAGTACCAGAAGGAGAGCATGCGCGCGTACCGGACGGCGACCCTCTCCGACAGCCCGAAGCGCTCGTCCGAGATGAGCAGGTCGGCCGCGCCTCCCGCCGAGTGCACGAACATGTCCACCAGCCTCGACGCCGGAGAGAGCAGGGTCGCCGCGGAGGCCAGCCTCTCGTACTCGCGGTTCACCAGCAGGATGACCGGCCGGTGGGGCGTCATGTCCTCGAGGCCCAGCCCGCGCACCTCCGCGAGCAGGTCGCGGTAGAACCCGCACTGTTTCTCACGGACCGTGCCGTCCCGCTTGACGGGCGAGCCGTACCACCGCTCCCGCTCTACGGTCATGTAGAAGTTGATGCCCTTGATGCCGTGCATCAACGCGGCGCGGGTGGTGAACTCCTGGTCCTCGAAGGTGAGCGCCGGAGCGCAGCAGGTGCTGCCGGAGCCGAACTCCACCAGCATCGGGAAACGGCTCATGGTCGTCGTGTATTTCATCCCCCACCGCAGCGCGTGGTACTGCGAGCGCCGCGGGTACATGTCCACGCCCTGCCAGTCGAGGAACGCCTCGGCTCCCGCCATGTCCAGCGGCGGGAGGGGCAGGGTCACCGGGTAGTTGTGGAACAGCGTCACGCCATCGCCGAAACAGCCGCGCAGCATCCGTGCGAAGACGCGCAGCGCCTCGTTGATGTAGTACTCGCCGAACTCGACCCAGTCCAGGTGGCGGGGCAACTCGTCCCTCCCCCCGGGCGAGAACCTGCGCGGCGGGTCGACCAGCGACCAGGCCTCGTATTCCTCGCGGTGGGCGCGCGAGAGAGCCTCCAGGGTCCCGTACTTTTCCTCGAGGAATCGACGGTACAGCCGCACCGAGTACTCCGAGTAGTCCTGGTCGAACGGGTGGGCCCTCAGGAACCTCGCGCACTCGTTGTCCACCTGGACAGCGATGACCGGCCCCCCCGGGTGGATGGCGTCGGCCCCCCCGAGCGCCGCGGCCAGCGCCTCGAGGTAGACGCGCGCCTCGTCCTGGAAGCGCGGGTGGTGATAGCACGGTATTGGGAACATGCGCGGGATGGCGGGCAGTATCACCGGCGTTCCGTCGGAGCAGCGCGCCAGCAGCTCTTCGTCCGCGAACAACCTCCGGGGGTACCCGAACCAGGTGAGCTCGGCGTTGATGTGCGGCCCGGGCCGCGCGAGCACCTTGATACCTGCGCTCCGGCAGAGGTCCAGGAATCGCGGAAGGTCGAGCCGCGGATCGGTCTCGCCGAAATCAAACCGCCCCCGCGCGACCTCGTGGACCGACCACGGCATGTAGGTCTCGACGATGCCGAAGCCCATGCCTTGGACCTTGTCGAGGATGCCGGCCCAGAGTTCGGGGGCGACGCGCCAGTACTGGAAGCTCCCCGAGAACATGCTCACGGGAGCCTTGTCGATGTAGAGCCTCTTGCCTTCGATGCGGTAGTCCACGAGCCTGGTCGACCCCCGGGTTCAGCCGAGACGTGCGCGGGAATGATAACACGTGTCGGCGCGGACGATGTATCCTGATACGTGCGCGCAGCGCGCTGTTCGCAGGGGCGGAGAGGGCATCAAAAGGGGGTGGCTCATGTCAGCGACCGACGTCGTCAGCGCGATCATCCGCGAGATGGTCCCCCAGGTCTTGAAGAGGTTCGCGCTCTTCGCGCGGAGCGGCGTCTCACCGGTCGAGCCCAGGCGCCACGGCGACGCGTGGTGGCAGAGGCCGGGGGTCGGCGTCCAGTACCAGATAGAGTTCCGGCCGAACTGGCGCTGGAGCCGCGACTTCTCCGATTTCAACCGCTCTATGACCGATTCGCAGGGCAGACTCGAGTTCAACGGTCCGTTTTGCCGGGTCACCGACTGGGTCTCGCTCTCACGTGAGGTTGGCGTCGACTGGCACCAGATGGAGATAAAGTGGCACGACGGCATCTGCTACTTCGACACCAGGCTCACCGACTACAAGACGGAGATCGACTACGCGCGGCGGTTCGCCGACGAGAGCCGCACCGCGGGCATCCCTTTCATGTACTATTACTCATCCATCTTCGACCACAACCCGCAGTTCGACCCCGTCCAGCCGAGCCGCAACACCGTCTCCTTCATCGGCATGCCGGGCAACGACGTCTACGACCGGTACATCCGCGGCCAGTACCGCGAGATAGTCGAGCAGTACCGCCCTGACGGCATGTGGATAGACTGGTACTGGCCGGACCAGGCCACCAGGACCACGGTCGATGTCTTCCGCTCGGCGTACCCCGACGTGGTGCTGGCCTTCAACTTCTCCAACTGGTTCCCGCGCTCTTACGCCGAGCTCGACTTCACCTCGGGGGAGGCGCACGACCTGGACGGCCCGTACTTCCGGGTAGTGAGGGAGGAAGGCGGCTTCGTAACCGTCTTCTCCAGCACCTGGAAGTGGGCGACCCTCGAGAGGCGCGTCCGCACGACGCCCTGGGAGCTTATCACTCCGGCGGGAAAGTGGTGGCAGGACCCGAGCCTGCGGGACGACCCCTGCGACCTGGTGCGGATGGCGGCGATAACGATGGCTTGCGGTGGCAGGCTCTGTATCGGCGTGACCTCGCAGTTGGACGGCAGCGTCTTCCCCGACCAGGTCAGACAACTGCGCATGCTGGGCGAGTGGTATCGGCCGAGGCGGGCGCTGTTCGCCGAGTCGGTACCGCTGCGGTACAGGGGCAAGGAGCCGCCCGGCGTGAGCGTCGACCCACCGAGCGTGAAAGCGCTGGCGTGCAGGTTCGGAGGCGACACACTGCTGCACCTCGTCAACATGGACGGCGCGACGCGCCCGATAAGGCTGGAGCTGCGAGGAGAGCGGTGGACCCGCTTCAAGCGCGCGTTCCTCGAGCTGTCGGGCGAGGAGTTGCATGCCGAGACGTCGGGTGACGCGGTCGTCCTGACGGTCCGCCCGGAGAGCGTCGACCCCGTCGACACCATCATCCGCGCAACAGGAGGTTTTCCATGAAGCGGTCGATAGCGGTGTGGTCCTCTGCGCGATCCTCGTGCCCGCCGGCCTTGCGTCGGCGGCATCTGCCGACCCCAACCAGGTCTACCAAGTCGCCACCTACGACGGCGCGAGCATCGCCATCAGCCATTACAGGCCAGAGAGCGGCGCGCCATTCCGCGAAGGCGCCCAGCCGGTCGTCTTCATGCCGGGGGCCGGCGCCAACTACAACGAGTTCGACGTCAGGACCCCGGCGGGAAAGACATACAACGTGACGCTTCCCGCAAACCTGCCCGACTGGGCACGGGGCGACCCGTACATCGCGCGCGACCCGATGAAGTTCTTCAGCATGGCCTATTACCTCTACGACCAGGGCTACGACGTATGGCTGTCGAACTACCGCGGCCAGGGGCGCGGCGAGTCCAGCAGCACCGGCGGATGGAACGCTTCGCTCGACCAGTTCGGCGCCTACGACGTCAAGGCGGTCGTGCGGGGAGTCAGGCAGATGACCGGCAGGAAGCCGGTCTACATCGGCCACAGCATGGGCAGCACCATCGCGATGATCTACCTCGAGGGCGCGGTCTTCAACGGCTGGTGGAACCCGCACGTCGCAAGCGACCCGGCACAGGTCGCGGAGCGTAACGGCGGCGCGGCCCCCGGCTCCATCAAGGGCTTCGTCGACCTGGACGGACCGATCGCCCCTCCCAGCACCATGGAGGTCCCCGACCTCGCGTGGCTCGCCCTCATCCCGCCGATATACATAGACCTCAGGGGCGTCATGACCCTCATCGGCGAAGGCACGGCCGAGCCGGTGATGTTCATCGAGCAGGTGCTCTGGGCCATCAGGCAGTTCCTGCCGCCGGCACTGGACAGCCTGCTCGCGATGCTCTACGCGATAAACCCCGCGAACATGGACATCAACGTGCTCAGGTACATGTCGGCGTACGCCCTCGACGGGCTGCCGACGCACGCGGCCGCCCAGTTCACCGACGCCATGAAGTTCCGCCGCCTGCGAGAGTACTACCGCAACGGGCTCTTCGGCAGGTTCATCCTTTTCCCGCCCGCGCCGCGACCCGGTGACGGCTACTTCTACTACTCCGACAACCTGGGAAAGGTGAGCCTCCCGTCCCTGGTGCTGGTCGACGCGACCCTCGACCTTACCGACCCCGCCGACGTACAGACCTTCTACCAGCGCAAGACACGGAACGCGCTCGACGAAATGCGCCTCATGCAGGGGACGGCGCACGTGGACCTTGTGAACGGCCTCTCGGCGCCGATGCAGACGTTCCCCGCGATCGGCGACTGGCTTGGCCGCCTCTGCCGTAATTGAGATATCGAACAGGAGGGACCATGGACGACGCGAGACTGGCCGCCGCCTGCGGCATATACTGCGGCGGCTGCGAACACCTGGAGGTCCGGTGTACGGGCTGTGGAGGTGTCGAGGGCAAGCCCTTCTGGACGTCCGAGATGAAGCAGGCCCTGCGCAGCTGGAGGGAGATCGGCACCGAGAAATGGTTGGAGGACCAGGCCAAAGCCACGTGAGCGCTCAACGGTCCTGACGCGGCATAGCCCGCGCCGGCTGACCGCGAGCAACGAATCGTCGAGATCTTCCACGCCCCGTCCGCCCCATTTGGGATATAATCTCTGGCGGCTTCGCATGGCCTGAGTCATGACCGAGTGGAGGGAGTCCCATGAAGACACGCATCACCGAGCTCTTTGGAATCGAGTACCCGATAATCCTGTCCGGGATGAGCTGGATCAGCACGCCCGACATGGTAGCCGCCGTCTCCAACGCCGGCGGGCTGGGCATCCTGGCGACGGGCGTCCTCGACGCGGAGGCGACGCGCAAGGCCATCCGCGAGATACGGGAGAAGACGGACAAGCCGTTCGGCGCAAACGCGTCGCTCCTGTTCCCCGGGGCGGCCGCGAACGCCGCGGTGATGCTCGAGGAGAAGATACCCGTCATCAACTTCGCGCTCGGCAAGGGCGACTGGATAGTCCAGGGGGCCAACGCGTACGGCGGCAAGGTCGTCGCCACCGTCACCAATGGGCGCCACGCGAAGAGGGCCCAGGATTACGGCTGTCACGCGGTCATATCGACGGGCACCGAGGCCGCCGCGCACGGCGAGCCGCCCACCACGTTCTGTCTGGTGCCGAGCCTGGCGAACGCGCTGGACATACCGATCATCGCCGCCGGCGGAGTCGGGGACGGCAGAGGGCTGGCGGCAGCGCTGGCTCTCGGGGCCGACGGGGTCGCGATGGGGACGCGCCTGATGACCACGGTGGAGAGCCCGCTCCACGAGAACTACAAGCAGCTCTCCCTCGAGAAGGACCTCTACGACACGCTCTACTCGAAGAACTTCGACGGACTGTGGTGCCGTGTGCTAGACACCCCGGCCGCCCGCAAAGCGGTCCGGCGCCCCATGGGGCCGATCGGCCTGCTGCAGGCGATCCCGAACTCGCGAGGCATCGCCGAGATGCTGGGGCTCCCATACTGGAAGATGTTCATCGGCGTGCTGCGCTCGGGGTGGGACAACGCGAAGCAGCTTGCCTACATGGCGAACGCATTCAAGCAGATACGCCTGGCCACCGAGAACGGGGACCTCGACAGGGGCGTCCTGCCAGTCGGGCAGGTCACCGGGCTGCTGAATGATGTCCCGACCGTGCAGGAGGTGCTCACGCGCACCGTCTCGCAGGCAGAGGAGGTCATCCAGGGCCTGACAAAGAAGATCGGGTAGACGCTCCAGCGGGGCGGGTTCCAGCGGCAGACGCGGACAAAACAAACGGCCTTACCACGATGGCAAGGCCGTTTTTCTTTCTCCGTGAAGGCTTGCCGCGGAGCGCTGCCCGCGGCCCGCGGCTCCGGCTAGTTGTCTTCCGGAGGCCCAAGGACCATGTTCTCCAGGTCCTTTTTCATCTGGTTCTGGACGTCGGTCGTCTGGTCTTTCACGTGCCGAAAGCTCTTGACCGACTCGCCCAGAGCCTTGCCCACCTTGGGCAACTGCGAGGGCCCGAAGATCACGAGCGCGACCACGATAATCATCACCACTTCGGTTGGACCAAGCCCGAACATATCGTCTCCTTAAGCTCTTATCCCGCTCAGCGGCTCACCAAGAATGGTAGGGTTCGCCGAGAGTGCCGTCAACCGACGCATTCTATCCGGGACCGCCTTACCCTGCTACCTGGTGGCCTTGGTGAGGATGAACGTCAGCAGGAACCCCGCCACGACCGCCATCGCTTCGACCTTGTCGAAAATCCGGAGGTGGATTGGCTTTTCGGCGGCCCCGGCCTTCCCGGCCTTGCGCACCGTGGCCATCGCGCTGAACGCCTCGGGTATCATCGTGTGCGCGACCATGGCCAGTATCGCGCCGGCGGCTACGGCCATCATGACCGCGATGGTGCTGGGCGAGCTGTCACCGAATATCGCGTAACCGGCAACCGACGAGAGCGCGCACACGGTCGAGACCGCCCCCCAGAGCCCAAGCGTGGACCGCGCGCTGAACTGCTCGTCCACGCCTTTCTGGGGGTGCAGCATGTCGCCGGCCCCGGAAAACCCCTCGGGCAGGTTGCTCACGAAGACGGCGACGGTGACCAGCAGGCCCAGACCCTGCCCGGCGGCGACGCCTATTCCGATAACGGCCGACTCGGGCACCCCGTCCAGCAGCGCTCCCAGGAGCAACTCCGTGCCGGACCCCCGCCTGCCGAGCCAGAGGTCGCCCAGGACAAAGAGCAGCGCGCCGCCGACGAAACCGATCGTGACGTGGTCGAAACCTCCCTTCTGGTAAGCATCTTCCATCAGGTTGAACGAGAGAGTGCACAGCAGGACGCCGGCGCCGAAGGCCATCACGGTCTTGGTGGTACGTTCGATGGCTCTCTTATGGCCAGCGTAAGAGCGCTTTAACAACACGGCCACCGCCGAACCGATGAACAGGGCGCCGCCCGCGATCAATCCGAGGTAAAGCGATTCGAACATTCGAGCCTTCCGGGTCGGTTAGACACCGCGCTTCACACGCGATTCAATTAGAAATCCGCCTGCATATCAAGTCCGGCTCTCGCGGCTCGACGGCGTCGGGCGGGGCAGGCATCTTTGTGCCCGCGTGCGCGCGTATAGCGCGTATATAATGTCGGTGCAACCGCAGGCACGCTCAAAGGGGGGCAACCGTCATGGAAGAGGAATCGGCCGGTCTCAAGATCACCATCGCCAAGCTGCTCTGCTGGAGCCTCGTCGGCTTCGACGCCCTGCTGGGAGGGCTGTCGCTCGTTGCGCCCAAAACGGTCCTCAAGCTCTTCGCGCCGGGCGCCGAGCCCGAAGGCACCCCACTGCTGCGCAGGGCCTCCGCGATATGGCTCTTCTTCATTCCGATGCAGATCTGGGCGGCCATCAAGACCGATAACCCCAGGGCGCTGAGGGCGGTCGCTGTGCTTCGTCTCCAGGAGGTCCCCGCCGACCCGCTGTGGCTCGCCACCGGAGAGGGGTTCGGCGCGTTCGGCAAGTTCGGTCTGGTCTTCGCGCCGCTGTTCAACCTGTTCGCCGGTCTCTTCCTGAGGTCGCTCGCCAACGACATCGAGGAGAAAGCGGCATAACTCCCGGGAAGTGAACTGGTGATTGGGGCTATCGCCGGCGACATCATAGGCTCGGTCTACGAGTGGCATAACGTCAAGTCAACGGAGTTCCCGCTCTTCCAGTCGCGCAGCCGTTTTACCGACGACACGGTCCTCACCGTCGGGGTGGCGGACGTGATACTCCACGGGGGCGATTACGCGAGCGCGTTCAAGGAGTATTACGCGCGCTACCCGGGGCGGGGATACGGCGGGATGTTCCACCGGTGGGCCGGCTCGCCCGATCCCGCGCCGTATAACAGCTTCGGTAACGGCTCCGCGATGCGGGTCAGCCCGGTGGGCTTCGCCTTCGACAGCCTGGAGGAGACGCTGGACGAGGCCAGGCGCAGCGCCGAGGTCACCCACAACCACCCGGAGGGGATAAAGGGGGCGCAGGCCACCGCGGCGGCGATCTTCCTCTCGCGGACCGGTCGGAGCAAAGACGATATCAAGGATTACGTCGAGGACCGATTCGGCTACGACCTGGGCGAGCCGCTTGACAGCATCAGGAAGTACTACACGTTCAACGAGACCTGCCAGGGTTCGGTCCCGCAGGCGATAAGGGCGTTCCTCGAGTCCGACGGCTTCGAGGACGCGGTCAGCAAGGCGATCTCCATCGGCGGCGACAGCGACACCATCGGCTGCATCGCCGGCGGCATCGCCCAGGCGTTCTACGGCGGCGTGCCGGACGAAATCAGGGAAGAGGTGCTCGCGCGCCTGGAGGAAGGCCTTAGCGGCACCGTCCTCGAGTTCGAAGAAAGATACCAGTAGGAGAGCGTGGCTATAACCTGCAGGCTCGACATCGGTTGGCTGTCATACTGGAATCGGTGAGATGCGGTACCCGAAGATAGACTACACGGACGAGAGCCGCTGGCTCGAGGAAAAGCGGCTGATATGCGGGGACGCGCAGGCGGTACTCTCGCTTGCCGGACAGGGACTCGACCACGGGCAGATCGCCAGGTGCCTCGGCATGTACGCGACCTACGTCCGGGACCTGATGGCCCTCACCAGGCACGACGATGTTTTCCGCGCTTTCAGAGATAGAGACAATGCTCCGTTCGAGGCTTATTACACCTTGGGCAAGATAGACGACGATGATGCCAGGAAAGAGCTGCTCGATCTAATGGCCGGCGCCTCGAACATCGGGGAAGCGCAGTCCACCTGGGCTGATGCCACCGTTGAGAGCCTGGCAAACATCCGTCTCCCTTGATGACGCTGTGACCGTTCGAACGCGGACTCCGGGTTTGCTTACCTGTTCAGTTGATGCGGTCCCGCATTGCCAGGTCGGCGTAGGCGATGAAGCCGCTTTCCCCCATCAAGCGCAGGAAATCCTCGGAGTCGAAACATCCCTCGGGGCCGTAGACGCCTCCTTGCTCAACGGTAAGCTTCTTGTCTGCCAGGAGACGGGCACCAATTGACAGAGCGATGCCGGTGGCCTCCCGCATGGTGCCTGTGCCGCAGAGGGTGAGGGTCGTCGTTTTGCCGTCCTTGTCTCCGGTCACGTCGATGCGCATCGCGCCGTCGGGGGCCGGGCCCGGCTTGGAAGGGAACAACCTCATCAGCAGTTTTGCCATCTTCTCGATCCTCGCTGGCGTTGAAAAAGCGCCCAGGCGCCCCAGGGCCACGACCACCTCGGTCCCCTTGCCCATTCCGAGCATTATGTTGACCTCTTCCAGCTCCGGGACGTGCCGGGGCACGCTCACGGGTTCGCCGTGCCCGATGTTCCAGACCTTCAGCGGCCCGAATGTCGGGAACTCCACCGTGCGCCGCATGCTGGCCGCCGGGAGCATGACCACTGCGCCGTCGCGAAAGACCGGTACGACCGTGCCGAAGATGAAGAGGGTATGCCGGGTGACCGCTTCCCCCTCTCCGGAGTCCATTGGCATGTAAACGAGGATGTCCGCCCGGCGGGCACGGTCGAGCCGCCCGGCCAGGTAGCGCACCGCCACGTTTGACATCCCCGGGCTGACACCGCACCCGATTATCACCATCCGGCCCTTTTCCCGGGCCGGCCCGTCGAAACGGATAATGGTGTCCTGCACCGCCGACCAGTCGTCGCATATGCTGATGTAGTCGACCCCGGCCTCCAGCGCAGCCTTCACCAGCCTCGTTTCCAGCAGGTAGAAGGGACCCAGCGCCGACGCGATCACATCGTAGCCGGTCATCGCCTCGACCATTCCGCGGTGGTCCATCGCGTCAACCTCGACGGCCGTGACTTCGGCGGGGGAACCCTCCAGGCGGGCCGCGATACCCTTTGCCGCGCCGATGTTCCTGTCTCCGATGGCGACCCGCTCGACTCCCTGCTTCGCCGCCAGGTCCTCCACCGTCTTGGAGCCCATGTCGCCGGCCCCGCCCATGACCAGTATCTTCATTGCGATCACTCCCCTTGCGTAAGGGCCGCCCTGCCGCCCCCGCGCCTATAACACCGATATGTCTTTTCCCGTGGCCGGCCTCTATGCGCTGCTGTCCCGATGGCTACGCCCTGTCATCAGCCCACGGCGGCGCACTCCCGCACCGCCGCCATGATGCTCTTCATGCTGGGGGCGCAGGCCGCCTCCAGGCACGGTGAGAAGGGGACGGGCTGGTCCTTTGCCGCTACCCGCACCACCGGCCCCTTGAGCGAATCCCACGCCTCGCCGGTGACGATCGCCGATATCTCGGCTCCGACCCCAGCCGTCAGGCAGCCCTCCTCGACGGTCACGAGCCTGCCGGTCTTGCGCACCGAATCCAGCAGGGTCCGGGTGTCGAGGGGCGCAAGGGTGCGCGGGTCGATGAGCTCGACACTGATCCCGTCGCGCTCCAGGGATTTCGCAGCGCTGACCGAGGTCGAGACCATGCCGGATACGGCGAAGACCGTCACGTCGCTCCCTTCCCTGAGGACGGCCGCCTTGCCCAGGGGCACCGTGAACTGCGGGTCCATCGGCACCTGGTCCGACGCGTAATACAGAGCCTTGTGCTCGAAGAAGAGCACGGGGTCGTCGTCCCGGATCGCCGATTTCAGAAGCCCCTTGGCGTCGACCGGGTTGGAAGGCACGCATATCTTCAGGCCCGGGATGTGCATGAAGATCGCCTCCAGGCTCTGTGAGTGCTGCGCCGCCGAGGAGGTGAGGAACCCACCCGGCGCGCGGATCACCATCGGCACCTTCACCTGGCCGCCCGTCATGAAACGGACCTTCGCCGCCTGGTTGATTATCTGGTCCATGCAGACGGTCAGGAAGTCGGCGAACATTATCTCGACCACGGGGCGCATCCCGGTCAGCGCCGCCCCGATCGCGGCTCCCACGAAGCCGCTCTCGGTTATCGGTGTGTCCAGCACCCGGTCCTCTCCCACCTCGAGGTGCAGGTCCTTTGTCGGGCCGAAGATGCTGAACCGCACGTCCTCTCCCATCAGGAAGACGGCGGGGTCGAGCTCCATCTCCTCTTTCAGTGCCAGCCTGATGGCCTCGAAGTAAGCCAGCAGTCCGGTCTCGGTCGCGACCTGCGCCATCAGAGATCACCTCCCGCGAAGAGCAGGGAAGCATCGTCTTCGGGAAGCGGCTCCGGGGACTCTTCCGCGAAAGCGACGGCCTGCTCCACCTCGGCGTCCACCTCGGCGCGGATGCGCTCGAACACCTCCGCGTCCACCCGGCCCTGCTCGACGCATCTGCGCTCGAAGCAGTCGATGGGACAGGACTCCGCGAACGCCGCCTTCTCCTCCTTCGAGCGGTAATCGTCATCGTCGTCTTCGAAATGACCGTGCCAGCGCAGCGTGGTCGCCTCGATGAGCGCGGGACCGTCTCCCTTCCTGGCCCTCTCGACCGCCCACTTCGATGCCGCGTAGACCTCAAGGACATCGTTGCCGTCCACGGTGATCCCCGGGATGTCGTAGGCCTGCGCCCGCTGGGAGATACGCGCAACGCACTGGTGCCGGCTCCGGGGCGTGGAGAACCCGTAGCCGTTGTTCTCGCAGATGAAGACGACGGGCAGCTCCCAGGTGGCGGCCAGGTTGAGGCCCTCGTGGAAGGTGCCCTGGTTGGAGGCGCCGTCCCCGAAGAAGCATGCGGTGACCTGGTCGGTCCCGCGCATCTTCGCGGAGAGCGCGGCTCCGGGTGCTATGACCAGCCCCGCTCCGACTATGCCGTTGGCGCCCAGGCTGCCGAGCTCCGCCGAGGTGATGTGCATCGACCCCCCGCGGCCCCTGCAGTACCCTGTCTCTTTCCCCATCAGCTCCGCCATCATGAGGTCCAGCCTGCCGCCCTTGGCGATGAGGTGCCCGTGGCCCCGGTGCGTGCTGACGATGTAGTCGTCGGCGCTCAAGGCGGCGCCCACCCCGGCCGCGATGGCCTCCTGGCCCACGTAAAGGTGGATCATGAACCCTGGGATGCGCCCCATCCCGGTAAGCCCGCTGACCGTCTCCTCGAATCTGCGGATGGAGTACATGGTGCGGTGGAGTTGAAGGAGCAGTTCTTCGGGATACTCGGACATCCGACCTCATTTCCCCAAACGGTGTGCGGAGAATTCGGGACATGCGAACCGAAATCCCGCGTCGATGGCCGCTGATGGAGACATATTATCAGGAGAGCCCCTGCCGAAGCACGTACTCGACCATTCGCGCTCGAACTCAAGTGCCGGGTCGGCGACGGCAATGCGATGCCCCATTGGAGGCGCTGGTCCCGCTCGCCCTCTTCTCAGACGATCCTGTCGGCGTGGAGGCGGTCGACGAGTTTCGCACCGGCTCCCCCGGGGGTTTCGCCGGAGACCATCGCGCAGTTCCTTTCGCGCGAGGGTGCCACGAGACCGACGCGCTCCACCGTTCCAAGGGAGCCGATCGCGATCCCCAGGTCTTCGGGCGACCTCTCTGTCCGGGGCAATTGCTTTGCGGCCTTGATGGCCGAGATCTGCGGGTATCTCAGGTCGCCCACCTCGTGGCTCACCGTGACCAGGGCGGGCAGGGGAGCCTCGACCAGCTCGTAACCATCAGGCAGCAACCGCTCGACCAGCACCCTGCCACCGGACACTTCTACCTTGCGGGCGATCGTGACGGCCGGTATGCCGAGCAGCTGCGCGATGCCGAGGCCGACCTGGCCGGAGTTGGTGTCCGAGGCCTGCCTTCCAGTCAGAATCAGGTTGAACTCCAGCCTGCGGATCGCGGCCGCGAGCAGGGTCGCCGTCGTTAACGAGTCGAGCCGCTGCGCGTCGAGATCGTCGCCCTCGACAAGGAGTGAATCATCCACCCCGGCCGCCATCGCCTTGAGCAGTACGGCGCGCGACAGGGATCTACCCAGGCTGAGGAGAGTTATGCTCGCGGCGATCCCCTCGCCGTCCGGTTCGGCCAGCGCTTCCTTGATCTGTATTGCCGCCTCGAGGGCGTTCTCATCGTAGGGGTTCGCGACCGGCGGAAGCCCCCTGACGACGACCCGGTTGCCGGCCGAATCCACCTCGAACGAGTCCTGGGGGCCCTCCGGGTCGGGGACCAGCTTCATGCAGACGATGATCTTCATTACCGGTCTGACTCCTTCGGTGCGATCACATCGCGCCCCGCGAGGTCACTCGATGTATTGCCTGAGCCCCTCGGTGAAAGCGGGCAGTACATATTTCCAGTCGCCAATGACCCCGTAGTAGGCGACCCTGAATATATAGGCCTCGGGGTCCAGGTTTATCGCCACGACCTTGGCCGACTCGCTCATGCCTGAGAGATGCTGGCTGGACCCGGATATCGCGACCGCGACGTACAGGTCGGGCGCGACGACCTTGCCGGTGATGCCGACCTGTGCGGTCGATGAGACCCACCCCGAATCGCACGGCGGCCGGGATGCGCCGACCGCGCCTCCGAAGAGCGCCGCAAGCTGCTCCAGGGCCTCGAAGCCTTCGACACCTCCCATGCCGCGCCCGCCGGCGACGACCACCCGGGAGTCTTCCAACCGCACGCCCCTGTCCTCTTTCTCCCTTGCCATCACCCTGGCCCGCGGCTCCACGGTGGGGGCATCCAGGTGGATGACCTCGCCTCCGCCCGCGCGTGGCTCGGGCGTGGTTCCCACGCGAGCCCTGACCGTGGCGAGCCGTATGGGAGTCCTTACCGACAGCGATGCGAGGGCGTTGCCACCGAAAACGGGCTTTACGAACACCGGGTTGCGCGTGGCGCGGTCGGCCTCCACGGCGACGCAGTCTGTCACGAGTCCCGCCCCGAGCGCGAACGCGAGCCGCGGCATCAGGTCCTGCCCTGTAGCGGTATGGCCTGCAAGAAGTGTAAGGATTCCACCTTCGTCAAGGACTCCCCGCAAGACCTCCATGTACCGATCGGGGTCGTACCGCGCGAGCGTGGGATGATCGGCCACGTACACCTTGCGCGCACCAAGGGAAAGGAGCCCTCCGGCGCACTCCGAAACCCCGTCTCCCAGCAGAAGTGCACCCAGGTCGACGCCCGGCACGGAGGCCAGCCGGCCACCCAGACCCATAAGCTCTACAGTGAGTTTAGTGAGTCCGCCGGTCTCGCTGACCTCGGCGAATACAAGTACAGTCTCGTTGTCGGGCACAGCGGCTAACCCCC